>Ga0105101_10000333_pt1 | contig 19116 bp, 12 predicted proteins | sample PPLLak21cMay2015_2_FD_87037 | JGI IMG/M metagenome (GOLD analysis project Ga0105101, IMG submission 87037) | Freshwater sediment microbial communities from Prairie Pothole Lake near Jamestown, North Dakota, USA - PPLs Lake P8 Core (1) Depth... | ecosystem: Environmental > Aquatic > Freshwater >... | reverse complement strand
TTTCATTTCAGAGGAGATTACACTTGTAAGGTAATCATCAACCGGCAGAACATTAACTGCAGTTACTTTACCATGTTCAATAATAAGTTTAAGATTTCCGCTGAAAACCTGGTCCTCCTTACGCTGCCAATGAAAGTTCACTCCAATCACAACGTCATGCAGAATAAAGGATGATACCCGTGAGTCTACCGGTGAAAGCAGAACAGGTTCCCTGAATTCAAGAGTGATCTCACCATTGTTCAATGAGATCCTGTTGTTGGCGCAGGCAGCTTTCCACCGGCCATAAATCGTCCGGCCATCAGATCCAGTTCTGAAGGGTTTATTTAGTGTCAGGGTGAGCTCTTCACCTGAGAAGATCCCCACCTGGATTTCCGGAATCTGCCTTTTGACTGTCATATTATTTCATTGAAAAAACCAGCCAATTCATCTTCTTCAAGACAAACCTGGCTGAAGATATCCGCAATATCATCGTGGTTAATTTTATGAAAATCTTCCTCCCTGGGAGTAATAATAACACCACCCAGGTCCACCGAAGCCGGGCTGAGTATAATCTGAGCACTGCCGTCAGCAAAGAACTGGGACGGCCGGTGCAGTTTCCTCGGGATGATATGAATGATCCAGCTTCCTACGGCATGATATGCCAGGATATTCAACATCGGTTCAGGTCTTTCGGGCTGGATAAATGTGAATTTTTCAAAAAAATGATTAAAAACAGTAATCAGTTTTGCTTTATCTGAACCCGTCAAAGTAATAATGCCTCTAAGGTAGTTTTGCCATTGCCAGATCTCCAGACCCTGTTTAGAGGAAAGCAATGTTGTGAACTTATCACGGGTGAAATCTTTTTCGATCGGCAAAAATCCCCTGTTTCCCGCCTGGAAATGGAAATGGTCGGGAGCTGAAGCTCCGCATTGGGGTCCATTATAAAATATTGTAAAAGCGGGCAGAGCTTCCGCCAGGGTCAGCATCTTTCCGAAATTTTTTCCAATGAGCTGATCGGTATGCCTGTCTGATGGAATTGTAAGATGTTTTCTAAAGATCGGGAACGGATTCAAAAGAACAGTAAATTCATTTTCAAAGGAGACGCCTCTCTGTTGCACTGGTCTGTTGACCGCGCACAGAAAACAAGGCCTCGCTCCTATTGATTTTGAATCGACCTTTGCCGCAGATGATCTGATCCTTTCCGGGTTGAACTGAACAAGCATCCGGAATCCGTCAAATTCAATCTTCCTGATCTCAACCCTCTCAAGTTGTCTGTAATTCGTTCCTGCCAGTTCCCATTCGTTGAGCTGGGCATTGAAGAGTTCATCTATTTGGTCAGAAAACACCTGTCAGTTTTTTATTCCTTATTCACTCTTTTTCTTGCCAGCAATTCAATTGTCCTTATCCGATCCTTATACAGATTGTTCGCATTCACCCTGTTTACATCCAGCGCTGCATCGGAATTCTCCTCCCAGCGCCGGCACAGGTATAACGGCTCAAATATCCTTCCGATCCGGTAGTTGCGGCTTATTGCCAAACCAAGAGCATAATCCTCACCGTAGCTCACATTCGGGACTCTTATGCTTCGTATTATGGGAGTATAAAATGCCCTTGGGGCTCCCAATCCATTTATCCTCAAAGCATTATTTCTACCGTTATCAGGGGTCCACTCTTTATGGTCTATCAATCCGGGTGGTATCTCCTCCAGATTGAAATTCACCATTTTGTATGATCCGACAACCATTGCGCACTGCTGGTCATAAAATGCCTTTACTATTTTCGATATTACAGTGTTGTCGATATAAAGGTCGTCGCTGTCGAGCTGAATGACAAATTTACCGCACTTATCATGAAAAATCCCCTCATTCCAGCACCCCCCGATGCCCAGATCTTTGCGGGACGGTATCAGATGAACGATCCTGCTGTCGGTTTTTGTGAATGATCTGATAATGTCAGTGGTTCCGTCCGATGAGTAGTTATCCACAATAATCAGGTTAAATTTGAAATCAGTTTCCTGACTGAGGACTGATTTTATTGCATCTCTTATCGTTTTAGCCCTGTTTTTCACAGGTATGATAACCGATGCTTCATTTTCGAACTTTTCATTGCTGAACTTTATCTCTTTGAATTGAGGTTTCAGCCAGGCATTTACCTTTTTAAGATGATCTGTGCAGGCTAGCTCCATTTCGATCTGGACAGCCCTGTTCCTGGGATCTACATAATCGAACTGCTTTTCACCGGATTTACGCAGATCGGGTTCAACCTCGGTATAGAGAAGTTCGGGAATACGAACAAAACTGTATTCCTGTGAGACTTTAAGCCTGAGATCATATAATCCCGCAAACCGGAAAGCCTGGTCCATTCTTTGACATGCCTCCCTGAATGCAGATGTCTTATAGAGCAAGATTGATCCGAAGTTAAAATCGTCCCTCAGGCTACCCTCCTGGTAATCAATGACCGGATGCGGTGAGAGTTGTCCGTTTTTGTTTTCATAATAATCGGAGTAGACCATTCCCGTTCCGGTAAATTCACTTACCTGCATCATTCTTTTTAAAGCAAACTTGCCAAGATCCAATGAGAACGACATTGTATAGATCATTATGAATTCAGTCGTAACCAGTTCTGCCATCTTTTTTACCGAAGCTGTTGAAGAAAATCCGTCAGACCTGAGGTACGAAACCTCCTTATCAGGAATATCATTAAAAGTGTCCCCGCCTGTTACGATCACAATTGATACAACCACTCCTGAGCTTTTCAGTGAAGCTATTGTACTTTCAACCGATTCCTTTTCGGAATACGGCATAAAACATGTGATTTTGTTTTCCAAGACTTATGTTATTTTTCAAAAAAATTCAATACCTGTTTCATTAAAAGATTCCTCTGGTCCCCGCTTTTAATTGTCTCAAAAGGAAATCCCAGGATCACTGTTTTATAATTGCCCCTGTAAATTACACCCGCTGATGAATTGTTCTCATTGTATCTGAAGGCGCATATCGCTGTTTTGTCAGCCGGTTCAATTGCATCCGGAGCTTCTACCGAATAGATCGATTCAGAATAATCTGTGTTAAAGTCAAATGATCCTGCAAATGAAGGATTTGCATAATCTGTAGCATATACCTTACCGGTTCTTACAGCATGGCCGGTCCGCGGAAAAAAGTGAAGATACTCTTTGACAAATTTAATGGCTGCCGAGTCAACAGGATTAACAAGATCCGATCCGACATAAGCGCCAGACATAAGAATTCCCGCACCTGATTGTGTTAAATCAAGGATTTTCTCCATGAAACTGGGAGAATAGATCCTGAAATCGATCCTCGAGGTATCTTTAAAGAACCGGGTCGATTTTTCCTCACCAAAGATCAGGTCGACAATTTTAAAATTTGCCGGATTGAGATCAGCTGAACAGAAATATTCATCTGATGCAGAATAAAAAGAGTAACCTGCTTCCATAATTGCCATGCCGTGGATGTATGGATAATCGAAGCTGTTTCCCGGGATGACCTTTCCCGCCATATCGGACCAGGATGCTCCCCACCCGGGGTTATCATCATCAAGCCAGGGATTTTTACGGGAGAAATCATATTGATCCCCGATAGCAATTATCTCAGAATGATCAGCCACTCCACGGTCGTCCCACCAGGCAACTCCGGCCAGATTTTCACTATCAATCCAGGCCGGACCGGAGATACGGTCGAATCCGTTAACCACAAGTACTTTACCTGTATTGCCTGATCTGATTCCCACTGAAAGTATCTCGGAATCAAAGCTCTCGCCACCCTCATTGAGTGCGGTTACTTTGAAACCATATATGGTATCGAAGGTTTCCAGCTCCGTTTCATACCAGTTCTGATCCGTTACTGTGCCATTATCAAAACCGTTGTCTGCCGTACGTTTGTAAATTATATATCTGTCGGGCCGTGAGGTTGGCTCGTATTTGTCTGTTACCGGTTCCCATGAAAGCCGGACGGTTTTTCCCGACACAGGCATGATAGCAAAGTCTGTAACAGGCAATGGCTGAACAACATAATCACGGCTTTCGACATAAGATAAATATTTCAGAACACCTTTATAGACTGCCCGTGATACATCGAATCTGAACCGTGGATCGAGTCCGAATTTCTGGTCTGCCTGATTCTGATGGGATAACAGTTCCAGCAACATTCCCGGTACATTGGGTTTTCGAGCTTCGTAATAAGGTCTGTCCCACAATCCCCTCCTGGTCCATTCAGGATTATAAATATTCCTGATATCCTCAACTATCTGGGTCTGAATAATATCTGACAGGTCCCTGCTTGCCATCCTTGATGTACTGTCGGGGAATTTTCCGTTATCGGTACCAGTAGAGTATATTGCAAGGGTTCCGATCACTGAGTCATCGGGTGTGATACCAGCATCAGTGTGAAATGCCAGCGACAGATCAACAGGTAATCCAAGTCCTGGAGTCGCCTGATCCTCCCGGGTTCCGAACGGATCACCAATCAGATAGTTTACCCACAGACTCCTGGACATATAATCATCATTATAGTCATTCTTATATGTATTTGGACTGTAAACGAGGGTATCCGGCATTCCTGCATACTGGAGGTAATACCTTGCTGCTTCAAGAAATCTTGGTTTGTCGCTAAGCTTCCATCCGAATCCGGATTTGTAATGCGTATCCTGAACGATTGTTCCTGAAGCTTTTTCAATTGCTGACTGCTGATTCCGGATAATATCAGGAGAAGGTTTACGGGCAACATTGCCCATTCCGCCACCGAATTTTATGGCATCAAGTGCTATATATTCGCTTTCAGAACCTGATCCCTTCACAGTTACCGATCCGGCAGCTGCATTCTTTCCCTGATCGAACATGAAATTACCCAGGTAGATCCAGGTCTTTCCTCCGATTGTCTGATCTACTATGAATTCAGTTCTTCCGCCGGTATGTGAAACTGAATATTTCACTGACCGGCTGTTTCCTTCAGCCAGCGGCCATGAAATATAAACTGAATAGTTTCCCCTTTCGGGTATTTCCGGAATGTAGAGGGCAGAATCATTCCTTATGCGGACGGAGGTTCCGTGCCTGAACGGATTGTAGCCAGGGAACAGGGTATCTGTCAACAGAAATCCTTCATTTATTTGCTGAATTTCTACACCAGGTTGTAATACAACTTCAGAATTGGCTGTGGACCTGTCGTTATCTACAATTACTTCGTTGACCTGCACATCTCTTTCGCGGGGCAGGAAAACTGTTGCACCTGCTTTTTCAAGCATTTTCACCAGGTAGGGTACAACATAGCCCATTACTGAAATATCCTCAACAGTCCCGAAAAGTTTTGCCCGCTGATATTCCCACCTGTCAAGGTTCATTTCAAAATAATAACCATGGCTGTGCCAGAGAGCAACTGATTTTCCAGCCAATCCCTTTTCCGGATAGATCCCGGTTACCTTCTGAACAAGGATATTTCTGTCAGCGTCAATTACAGGAAACCTGGTTGAATCGGCGGGAAATTCCCGACGGTAATAATTGGGAACCAGCTGATTTAAAGTATACTTATTTGTAATTACATCAATGTTGTATTTTCTGAATTTTCTACCCAAACTCTCTTTTAGTGATTGTATCAACATCGAGCAACTTTCTTCCCTGAATGGGTAATATGACAATGCAGGTGCATAGAAAAGTGTTATCTGTTCCTGAATTTTATCAATTCTGATTGAATCCAGTTTCGGACTTGCTATATGCTGCCATTGAAGCAAAGGATTTTTCCAGTCATTAAGTTTATTCGTCGCAATCCGTTTTAATTTTGCCTCTTCCTGTGAATAGAGTGTAAGGGTACTCAAAACCGCAATAAATGCCAGTGATAATATTCTTTTTAAAACAGGGTGATTCATCCACTAATTCATTTGGATTGTAATATAAGAATTACTGATCAAATTTAGAAAGTTTTTTAAATTTGTCATACATCTTACAAGAAACAACAATTTAGATTATTTTTGCATAAGAATAGGTTCTGATGGGTATTCGGAAATCACTCTGCATATTGATTAATTACCATAAAACAAATCATTTTATAGTATGATCCTTGTAGCTGACAGTGGTTCAACGAAAACAGAATGGAAAGTAACCGATAATAAGATCCGGCACGAATCAGCATTTACCGGTGGTATTAACCCTTATTTTCTGTCGGAGGATGAGATTTATCATTTACTGGAGAAAGAACTTGCCCAGTACAATAACAAGGCATTAAGAAAAATCTATTTCTACGGTACAGGATGCAACAGCGAATCAAAGAACAATGTGGTGAAAAGAGCTCTTGCGCGTTTTGCCAGATCGGATGAGATCTTTATCGGGAGTGACCTTCTTGGCGCAGCCCGCTCTCTATGTCAGAATAATCCGGGCATTGCGTGCATTATGGGAACCGGGTCCAATTCCTGCTATTATGACGGAAAGAACATAATGTCGAATGTATCCCCTCTCGGGTATATACTCGGAGATGAGGGCGGCGGTGCCGTTATAGGAAGAAAGTTAGTATCAGCAGTCCTGAAAAAACAGGTTCATCCTTTGGTGGTTAATAAATTCTTCGATACATATAAAATCACTCCCTCGGAAATCCTGGAAAATGTTTACATGAAACCGTTTCCGAACAGGTTCCTTGGCCAGTTTGCCAGATTCATCGCGGATAATATCCATATTCCTGAATTACAGGAGATTATTACAACCAGTTTTGATGAATTCATCATCAGGAATATCGTTCAGTACCCTGAATCAAGGATACTCCCGATTCATTTCACGGGAAGCATCGCTTATTATTTCAGGTCATTTCTCGAAGAGAGGCTGACACGAAATCATCTGCAACCGGGCATAATAACTTTATCTCCGATGACCAATCTTATTGCCTATCATATTAAAAATCCTGACCTGGAATAAAAATGGCTGAATCTGAAGAGTACATACCAAAAATAAGCATCACGGAATCGTCTTCCCCTTTTGAGAATCTTGACAAGATGACTGTGAAAGAATTGCTTACAAACATAAACAAGGAAGATTCAAAAGTGCATCTGGCGGTAAGGAAGGCAATTCCTCAGACTGAGAAGCTGATAAGCAGGATCGTTGTAAGGATGAAGAAGGGAGGACGTATATTTTATCTGGGTGCCGGTACAAGCGGAAGGCTTGGTGTGCTCGATGCGTCAGAGGTTCCACCTACATTTGGAGTTCCTCATACCCTGGTAATTGGATTGATAGCAGGTGGAGAAAATGCATTACGCAGATCAGTTGAATCAGCTGAGGATGATCCAAACAAGGCATGGAAGGAGCTCGAAATATTTAATATAAACAAGAAGGATACGGTAATTGGCATAGCTGCATCGGGCACAACTCCGTACGTGATTGGCGGGATAAAGAAAGCACGTGAGAAGGGAATACTTACCGGGTGCATTACCTGTAATCCCGACAGTAAGCTGGTTGAAGCAACTGAAATTCCCATAGTGGTGGTGGTTGGTCCCGAATTCGTTACAGGAAGCACCAGGCTCAAAGCCGGAACTGCCCAGAAAATGGTTCTGAATATGATTACGACAACCGTAATGATCAAGCTTGGCAGGGTGAAGGGGAACAAAATGGTAAATATGCAGCTCACCAATAAAAAACTGATTGAAAGAGGAACACGCATGATAGTGGAAGAACTGAACATTCAGAGAGAGGCCGCAAGGATATTGCTGATGCACCATGGTTCAGTAAAAAAAGCACTTGAATCTTACAGGAAAAATTATCAGTAAGAATATTATAGTGGTAGCTACCGAAAAATATTAATAAATACCCGGAGAGTATGGAAGATATTTTTACCAAGATCGGGACCGGATTGACACTCAGCCAGAAGATTGAACGTAAAATTGAAGAGGCGATACGTCAGAAGAAGCTTCTGCCCGGGACTAAACTGCCATCCGAAAAAGAGTTGTGCGGCCAGTTCGCTGTGAGTCGTACTGCCCTTAGGGAGGCTCTACGCAGGCTGAGTGCACGTGGTCTGATAGATATAAGAAAGGGAAGCGGGATCTATGTCACCGAATTGAAAATAGAAGATGCAATCAATTCTCTTCATCTTTTTTATGACCTCAGATTCAACTCCGATCTGATACTTCAGATCATTGAGGTGAGACGTCTTTTTGAGCCTGAAGTAGCAAGACTTGCAGCCAGGAACAGAACAGACAATGATATAAAAACACTGCAAAAAAACCTTGTTGAACTCGAACGCAGTAATCCTGACAACACCCAGCTTGAAGTTGATATTATAAACAGATTCCATATGAACCTGGCTAATGCAACACATAATCCGATTGTAATCATCAGCCTGGAGCCTGTCTATTCGCTGCTTCCGAGGATGAGAAACCTGATCTACGGAAATATTGAGGGTGAAAAGGAATATACAGTAAAATATCAGATTGAGCTGCTGGCTGCCCTGAAATCAAAGGACAGTACCAGGGCTTATGAGGTATCTGTAGCGCTCCTTGAACGTAATATGGAGATATATAATAAATATTTCAAAACCAACTGACGTTGACTTTAAACAATGCGATTTAAAAGATTATTACTAACTGTTACAACGGTATTATCCATTTTCTTACTGTCTGATGCACAGAAAAATGATCCGCCTTTTTTTCAATATATGGATCACCCATGGGTGGATTCGGTATTAAATACACTTTCCCTGGAGGAAAGGATCGCGCAGCTAGTCTGGATTGCGACGTTTTCGAACCGTGATCTTGAATACGAGGTTAATCTCAGCAACCTGATAATGAAAACAGGTGTCGGAGGAGTAATCTTCTTTCAGGATAATGCCGGAAAACAGACAGAAATGATCAACTATTTCCGGAAGATCACGAAAGTGCCCCTGATGGTTGTGACTGATGGAGAGTATGGCCTCGGGATGAGACTGGAAGGGGTTGTGAAGTTTCCATACCAGCTTACCCTCGGAGCAATCGGAAATGATTCACTTATCTACAAAATGGGTAAACTTGTTGCCGGACAATTCAAAAGAGCCGGAGTCAACATCAATCTTGCTCCTGTGGCTGATGTCGACAACAATCCGCAAAACCCTGTTATCAACTTCAGATCATTTGGTGAGAATCCTGAAAACGCCGGCAGGAAAGCCTTAATGTATATGCATGGATTACAGGATAATGGCATAATCTCTGTTGCCAAACACTTCCCGGGGCATGGCGATACGGAAATAGATTCGCATTTTGACCTTCCTGTGATAAGGCATCCAAAGTCCAGGCTGGATTCTATTGAACTTGCTCCATTCAGGACGCTGATAGAAGCCGGTGTAACCGGCATTATGCCGGGACATCTTAGTCTGCCGCTAATAGATACTATTGAAAATCTGCCTGCAACTGTATCATATAAGATTCTTACACAATTACTTAAGGAAGAATTGCAATTCAGGGGACTTGTCCTGTCGGATGCAATGAATATGTATGGCGTTACAAAATTTACTGTTCCAGGCGAGGCTGAAGTAGAGTCACTCAAAGCCGGAATGGATGTTCTCGAGTATGTAACAGATCCTGAAAAGACAATAAAAACAATTGCCGAGAGAATTGGTAAAGGGGAAATATCCGCTGAAGCCATAACGGAAAAATGTCGTAAAGTTCTTGCTGCAAAATACTGGGCCGGATTGAACGATCAACCTTTAGCGGATGAAATTAGTGTTGCAGAAGATTTATCTCAGCCGGCAACGCTTGCGCTGATCAGGGAATTATACGCAAATTCCCTGACTGTGCTGAACAATGAAAATGATATTATTCCGGTAAAAAATCTCGATAAGTTAAGAATTGCTGCAGTTGCCATCAATGCAGACAAACCGACCGGATTCCAGCAAAGGTTATCCAAATATTGCCCGACTGACAATTTCTTTGTTAACCCTTCTGACACAACTAATGTTGCCGGTTTACTTAAAAAGCTTTCAGAATATGACCTGGTGATCGCCGGAGTTCATGGAACCGATCAGCGTCCACAGGTGAATTTCGGGATTACTCCTGAGCTTGTCGAATTTTTGAACAAAATAGTCGAAAATGACCGATGTATAATTACCTGGTTTGGAAATCCTTATGCAATATCACGTATAGAATCACTGGCAAATTGCGATGGATTGTTACTCGCTTATCAGGAAAATGAATTCACGGAGGACCTGTCGGCACAATTGTTATTTGGTGGAATCGGAGCGGTGGGGAGGGTGCCGGTTACAATAAACGACAAATGGACATGCGGGTCAGGTATAACAACAGAAGGAAATATCAGGCTGCAATATGGATTACCGGAGAGTGCAGGCTTATCGTCAGTAATGCTTGAAGATAAAATAGACTCAATAGTGAATGCAGCATTGGTTGCCAGGGCATTTCCGGGCTGCGAAGTGATGATCGCAAAAAAGGGGATCGTGGTTTTCAATAAAAGTTACGGGTACCAGAATTACGACGGCAGGATAGCATTGAGGGAGGACGATCTGTTTGATCTTGCATCGGTTACAAAAGTATCCTCAACTCTGGCGGGACTATTACTGCTTGATACACAGGAAAAATTTTCACCGGATAAGAGGCTTGGAGATTATCTTCCATACTTCCGAAAATCGAATAAGGGCGACCTTATTATGAGGGACCTGCTTGCTCATCAGGCTGGATTACCGGCCTGGCTTCCCTTCTGGAAGGAGACTGTAAAAAAAGATTCTTCCTATAAGAGAAACGCTATCAGGTATGAATCATCAGTAAAGTACCCTCTGAAAATAGCTGATGGTTTGTATATTAATAAAAACTCGAAGCAAAAGATCTTTTCTGAAATAAGGAAAAGCCCGCTTGGTGAAAAGAAATATGTCTATTCTGATCTGACATTTATGATCTCTCCGGAAATCATCACGACTCTTTCGGGAGAAAAATGGTATGATTTTGTCATTAATAACATTTACCATAAGCTGGGAGCGTACGATATCGGATTTAATCCATATCTCAGATATCCTTTAAGCAGGATCGTTCCCACCGAATATGACTCATTATTCCGCAAGCAGCAGATTCATGGTACCGTTCACGATGAAGGCGCAGCAATGCTTGGCGGGATATCAGGGCATGCCGGTCTCTTTTCAACCGCAAATGATCTTATGAAGCTGATGGAACTTTACCGGCGTATGGGGAACTATGGAGGAGAACAGATCATCGGTGAAGATGTGATGAAGGAGTACACCCGGGTGCAGTTCCCCGAAAATAAGAACAGGCGTGGGCTGGGTTTTGACAAGCCTCTGCTCAATAATAAAGAGGTCTCTTCCAGGCAGGCCTATCCTGCAACTTCCGTTTCACCTTCAAGTTTTGGACATTCCGGATTTACGGGAACTTTCGTGTGGATGGATCCGGAATCAGAGATCACTTATGTATTCTTAAGTAACCGGGTTTATCCCACAAGGAATAATAACCTGCTGTCCGAGATGAATATCCGAACTGATATTCTTCAAGTGGTTTATGATTGTGCCCAGAACAAGACTCGAACTTGCACACCGTAACCGGCACCAGCCCCTCAAGCTGGCGTGTCTACCAATTTCACCATCTGGGCGGAAATTAGTTTCAGTGCCCAGAACAGGACTCGAACCTGCACATCATTACTGACACTAGTCCCTGAAACTAGCGCGTCTACCAATTTCGCCATCTGGGCGGGCTATATTAGCGGGCACAAAAATAACAAAAAAAATCTTAACAAATCATCATGTATTACAGAAAAGAATAATTTTGTACTATTACCTTGAGATATAATTCAATAAGAGCTTAAATGAAGAATTACAGCAATGTGATAAAATACAGATATCTGGTATCATTTCTCTTCTTTATGGTGTTAGTGGCTGGCTGCCAATCCGGAGAAAGGTCTTCATCCCGATCCCACAAACAAGCTGATTTAATGCCTCCTCCTTCCAATAATGATTTTTTCCAGGAGATCGGCCTTGAAATCGGCCTGGATTTTATCCATTCTATCGGTTCCGAACATCTCACCAATATTATTGAATCAAGCGGAGGCGGAGCTTCATTCCTGGATTTTGACCAGGACGGCAATATTGACATATATTTGTCTACCGGTACATGGATCGGGGGATTCAGCCAGTTAGAAAAGCCTGAAGTAATGCCTGAGAACTATCTGTACCGTAACACGGGTAACGGGACCTTTGAGGATGTTACAAAAAAAGCCGGTGCAAATGATCCTGCTTATAGTATGGGAGCAGCAATTGGAGATTACAATAATGATGGTTACCCCGACATCTATGTATGTAACTACGGTGCGAACATCCTCTATAAGAATAATGGCAACGGGACATTCATAAATGTAACAAGGAAGGCAAAGGTTGCGGGTGGGAATGAATGCAGCATAGGAGCGGTCTGGCTTGACTATGATAATGACAGTAATCTTGATCTCTATATTGGTAATTACCTTGTCTTTGATCCTGAGTATAATTACTTTTATGCTCCTGACGGCTTCCCGGGGCCAATGGCGTACAACGCCCAGGCTGATTATTTATTTCATAACAAAGGCGATGGGACATTCGAAGATGTTACCCGGAGCATGGGGATAGTTGATCTTGATGGAAGGGCTATGGGCGTAGGCGCTGCAGATTATGATGATGACGGTTTCGTGGATATTTTTGTAGCAAATGACCATACACTCAATTACCTTTGGCACAATGACGGGGGAAAGAAATTTACCGACAGGGGAATAATGTCCGGTACAGCTTTCAGCCAGGCTGGCGAGGCAACTGTGAGTATGTCAGTTGATTTTGCAGATTTTAATTCAGACGGGCTGCTCGATATTTTTCTTTCAGATGATACTTATTGTTCTCTATACAAGAATCTTGGTAACGGGGTCTTCAGTGACGAATCTTATACCACCGGTATTGCAATGGCAGCTGGACAATTCGTTGGATGGAGCTCCAGTTTTGTTGATTATGACAATGACGGGGATGTGGATATTTTTAAAACAAACGGAGCCCTGAAGCATCTTTACGGACATGAAGATCAGTTATTTGAGAATCTTGGCGATGGGAAATTCAAAGAGGTATCGAATGACCTTGGCAAATACTTCCGGGAGGAATATGTAGGACGGGGGGCCTGTCTTGGGGATTACGACAATGATGGAGATTTTGATATTTATATAGCTAACCTGAACAGCCGCGGCATGTTCCTTAGAAATAACAAAGGCAACCAGAACAACTGGCTAATACTAAACTTAATTGGGACAACAAGTAACCGTGATGCAGTAGGTGCCAGGGTAAGGTTAACACTTGGGGACAAGATCCAGATAGGTCAGCAGAAAAGTACTACCGGATATCTTTCACAAAATGATCACAGGATGCATTTCGGTCTGGCAAAAAATGAAATGGTTGAAATGATTGAGATCAAATGGCCATCAGGAAAAATTCAAGTGTTGGATAATGTAAAACCAAATCAGATCCTGACTGTCAGAGAACCCTAAAATAAACTTTCCTAATGCATATAAAAATCTTTACCTTATTTTCAGCTATATTTACCTTAATGTCATCATCCTTACTACTTGTAACGTGCAGAAAAGGATCAATGGAGGGTATGATTATATTTACCCGGGCAAGTATTAAATCAGGAATACCGGATTATGTTACAGGGAACTCCTGGAGATATTTAATGCAAAGTAGCCTTGCTGCATTCGATCCTGAAAATCCTGACAGAATGCCCGAGTCTCTTACCGGTAACTTTTTTTCAGCATGCTCTCCTGAGATCTCTTCTGATTGCAAATGGATGCTATTTGCAGGACAGCAGAAGCAGGGAGATCCCTGGCAGATATGGGGAATGAACCTTGATACCAGGAAAGTCACACAGATTACCTCAGCTTCTGAAAATTCAACTGATCCGGCTTTTCTGCCAGACGGACGGATTTTGTTCACCAGATCCATTGACAATGATTCCCTGAAAAGCGGTCATGCACTTTTTACCTGTAATGCCGACGGAACAAATCTAACCAGAATAACCTTCAATCCGCATGTCTATTTTGCCTCATCAGTGCTGATGGATGGCCGTGTAATAGCGATCAGCAAACAGGTATTTCCACAGATTGGCAATCCTGTTATGATGGTAATGCGCCCCGACGGTACTAAATCAGAACTTTTCTATAAAGGGAATGATGGAGTTGAACTTTTCAGCCGCGGGAGGGAAACATCTGATGGAAAGATTTTCTTCGTTGAATCAGACAATTCCGGCGGAAATAAAAAGAGTATTGTATCAGTTAACTATAATCGTCCACTTCATACCAGGATTAATCTAACATCATCTGTCCCGGGCGTGTTTTATTCCGTTTTCCCCCTGGAACCAGGAAAGGTGCTTGTCTCATATAGTCCGTCAGGGAGTGATTCTTGTGCACTTTATGATTTTGATACTGAGAAGAGAACCCTGGGCAAGCAGCTGTTCAGTAGTTCCGACTATAGTGTTCTTGAGGCAGTTGTAGTGAGAGAACATGAGAAGCCAAAGAAACTTCCAAGTGAAGTTGATACGGAGGTTAAAACGGGATTGCTCTTTTGCCAGAACATTACGGTTTCAGGTCTGACATCACCTGAAAATAACTACTCGATGCCTGTTGCTTACAGTATTGAGATTATTGGTATTGATTCATCACTCGGTGTTGTTGAAGTGAAGGAAGATGGATCATTTTACCTGAAATTATCGGCAGATATGCCATTTAAAATTAAAACCATGGATTCGGAGGGAAATACGCTTAATGGTCCCGGTAGTTGGATATGGATTCGCCCAAATGAAAGAAGGGGTTGCGTTGGCTGCCACGAAGATCATGAAATGGTACCTGCTAATCGTTTTGCATTGGCAGTAAGGAATCAGCCTGTCAGTATCCCGGTTCACACCGCTGGCATCAGGGAGAAAGAGGTTGAATTAGAATAGCTGGCATCCTATGAAAAAGATATTGCTCGTCGCAGGGGTTGTTATTTTACTTGGACTTATCATTTTCATACCGGGAAAGAAATGGGCAAGTGAACATGTTAATTATAATACTGCTATCAATGACCACCCTTTAATGTGCACAAATTGCCATTTGCATATACATAAGAAATCTCCGTTTGCAAAACTTGATGATGCAGATTATTATTCGCCAATGAATATTGCTGTTTCAAATGATGGGATTCTTATTTATGTAACTGCCCAGGATGGGAATGCGTTGCTGGTTGCAGATACAGAACAGGGGAAGGTGGTGAAAAAAGTAACTGTGGGGAACAAGCCTCATAGTGTAATTATTGATAAAGCCGGAAAAAAAGCTTATGTGAGCAATCAATGGTCAGATAATGTGTCAGTTGTTGACCTTGATAATTATAAGGTAACGGATACGCTTCGTACCGGCAACGGACCGGCAGGTCTCTCTCTGAGTTCTGATGAAAAGTTTCTGTATGTTGTAAATTCATTCAGTTCCGATCTTACCATAATAGATCTTGAGTCAGGCATCGAGAGGAAAAGGCTGACTACGGGTAATAATCCCACCGGGGCCCAGCTTTCTCCGGACGGCGAAGAACTCTATGTTACAAGTCGGAGGGCAAACACAGCGCATTATGGGGAGTCCATGTTCAGTGATCTGACAATTATTAATGACAGTTCAAAAAGAATTAAGGCATATCTTGGAGTACAGTCCGCTTATCTCATGGAGAATGTTGCGTTTACGCCTTCGGGGGATCTTGCAATTGTAACCCTTGTGCGGCCTAAAAATATGGTTCCATCGATTCAGGTGGAAAGAGGTTTTATGATGACACACGGCTTCGGTGTTCTTGAACGTAAAGGGGATGGCAGGATTATCCAGTTGCTTACAGATGAGCCAAATGCTTACTATCCAGATCCATTTGACATAGTAATTACTCCGGATGGCAAAAGAGCATTTATTTCGAACTCCGGAGTGAATTTTATCACGGTTGTCGATATTGATTCGGTCAGAAAACTAATTTCCGGATCCACTCCTGAAATGCTGAGTCTTTGGTCCGACCATCTTGGCATCAGTAGCCGCTACGTAATAAAGCGAATCCCCACCGGTGCCAATCCTAAAGGTCTGGCACTTTCACCCGATGGAAAGACTCTCTTTGTCGCAGAACGCCTTGAGGACAGGATATCGGTATTCAGCACAGATAATATGGAAACTCTGAAGACCATAAATCTTGGCGGTCCCCGTAAGATTACAGTAACCAGGAAGGGGCGCAAATTACTGAATAACGCCGGACATACATTCCAGAACCAGTACTCATGTTACACCTGTCATCCCGACGAACATGAAGATGGTCTTGTATATAATATGGCATCGATAGATATGGGGCGTAACCTTACCAATACCCAGTCATTACGGGATATCTCGGATACACCTCCGTTTAAGTGGAACGGCAAGAACCAGACTGTTTTTAAACAGGATGGAATGCGCTTTTCAACAGTGCTTACAAGAACGGAACCCTTTTCATATAAGAATCTTGATGCTATCTCATCCTATATTTTAACCGGCATAAAATATCCTCCGAATCTCCTCTTTAATCCATCAGGGAAACTTACTGAAGCTCAAAATAGAGGAAAAATAGTGTTTGAAAGGACAAAAGATAATTTTGGAAAAGAAATTCCTGAAAAAAACCGTTGTGTTACCTGTCATCCTGCTCCCTATTTCACAAATCTTAAACAGTTTGATGTAAGTACGCTTGCTGCAAGTGATGATTCCATTGCTTTCGATACTCCTCATCTGAATAATATCTATGCATCGCCTCCTTATCTTCACGATGGCCGCGCAAAAACACTTGAGGAGATATGGACTCTTTATGGCAAAGACGACAGACATGGATTAACCAGTGATATGACAAAAAATGATCTTAATGACCTGGTTGAATACCTAAAATCGCTTAGAAGTCCTGATTATGTTAATAAATGAAACTAATAATAAAGAATGAAAAAAGTACTTTTAATCCGGTATTTTAAACTTGCAGGATTTACTATAATGATTCTTGGCATATTATCACTGTTTTTCATGCTGAGAGAAAAAAAAGGTTCTAAAACAAATGATGAATCATTGTCCGTCCGCATAAACCAAATCGATACAGAAACCTCTTCTGAAAATGCAGATAAGCTTTCCGGTGTCAAGGTTGAACTACCTCCTGTTCCTGTATTTGGAAAGTGGCGTAATTTCACAACAAAAGATGGTCTTCCATCAGATAAAACATATTGTGTCCGTATTGACGGCAACCGCGTACTGGTTGGAACTCATGACGGACTGGCTGTGTATGAAAATGGCAAGTGGCGCACTTACACATCAAAAGACGGCCTTGCACATAACGGAGTGGTATCTGTAGATGTCAGCGATCTTACAGGTGATGTGTGGATAGGTACCCTTGGCGGATTAACGAGGTGGTCGGCAGGGAAATTCGAAACATTCAGCCAGTTTAACAGTGGTATGCCAAATGACCTGGTTTACATGGTTATATGTGATGAAAAAGATATATGGTGTGCAACAGCTGGTGGAGCCGGACACTATGACACTTTTACAAAAGAATGGGAGATTTTTACAGAGAAAAACGCTCCGATGCACGAGCCATGGACATATGGAGTATCTGCCGGGGACGGAAAGATATTTATAGCAGCCTGGGGAGGAGGAGTGATTGAATATAATACTAAAACCAAACAATTCAGGGATTATGTTGATCCGGATGGTTTTATGGAGATAGACCTCCAGCCTGATGATGGTTTGGTTCATGATATTACAACAGCTACATCATGGGGAGATGGTATCCTTTGGGTATCGACCTATTTCGGAATGAGCCGTTACGATGGTAAATACTGGAAAGGATATTTTGACCATGACAGCGGCCTGGCAAGTAATTTTATCAATTTCCTAAGGGCAGAGGGTCCTGTCGTATATGTATGCTGTGACAGGGGACTGAGCAGTACAAATGGTGAGACCTGGGTTACTTACAAGAAAAACGATAATAATGAAAATGGTGTAGCAATTGTTACCACCGGTAAAGAGAAAAAGGAGATACCTCTTTCGCCATCCATTGCAAATAACTTTATTATCGGAGTCGACGGTGAAGATGGTGTTTTATGGGTGGCCACTTCAAATGGTGTAAGCCGCGGTGAAATAATAAAATGATCTTTATTATAATCCGGGTATCATTTATAATTAACCCAAATTAGCAGTAATTCATACTAATAGCTTCTTACTTTTAATTCAATAAACTAATCACCGACTAATGATTAATAGACAAATACTGGTTGATCTTACACAACTCACAGCAGGAGAAAGGGTAGAGATGAAAAAACTGGGAATATTAAGCGTTGATGACAGGATCACTGAATCGGTTATTCCACCTGTTCACAAAGACCATTTTCCGGTTGAGAAACACGTAGTACATGCACCTTCGGTGCTTAAAGAAGCCTATAATTACCAGAGGCCTTCTTCTTTTTCAAGAGCTCTGCGACTTGACCTTGGCGATTACAAGGTTCTGATAGTCTCAGGTACCGCAAGTGTAAACGAAGAAGGCAAGACAGAACATATTGGTGATTTCAAGGCTCAGTTATGGAGAACGTACCGTAATATTACCACATTGCTGGCTGCTGAAGGCATGACCTGGCATGATGTTGTCAGAACAACTAATTATTTGAAAGATATTGAAAAGGATTATGCAGAATTCAATAAGATCAGGACATCTTTCTTCAGCTGGCTTAATCTTGATCCTCTTCCTGCAAGTACAGGTATTCAGGCCCGTTTGTGCTGGGAAACCCTTCTTGTGGAGGTAGAGGTTTATGCCATTTGCAAAATGAAATAAAACAAGACTAAAGATGATGAAACCACAATTAAAATATCTGTCTGCGTTGTTTATGATCTGCATGCTTACCTTTTGCCATGTCAATGGTCAGCAGAAACAACCCGCAAACTATGGTAACATTCCTGATGAACTGGTTGCATATGATAAATATCAAAAAGCCTATAAATATCATTTTCTTGAGCCAATTCAATTTTACGGAGCCGGTCGTGACAAACCTGCGCCTGCAGGGTTAAAAGAGATAAGGATAGGGTTCCTCGGACCTCTGGAAGGCTCAGTTATTGTTTCCCTTGGTAAACAGATGCTTCAGGGTTCAATGCTGGCTGTTGAGGAGGCA
>Ga0105101_10000332_pt1 | contig 19152 bp, 12 predicted proteins | sample PPLLak21cMay2015_2_FD_87037 | JGI IMG/M metagenome (GOLD analysis project Ga0105101, IMG submission 87037) | Freshwater sediment microbial communities from Prairie Pothole Lake near Jamestown, North Dakota, USA - PPLs Lake P8 Core (1) Depth... | ecosystem: Environmental > Aquatic > Freshwater >... | reverse complement strand
GGATAGGTCCGCTCCCAGAAACCGCGCAGGTCCTGCGTCACCTGGATCGGCCGCTGCGCCGGCGACAGCAGGTGCAATGTCACGGGGATTTTTCCCCAGGCCACGCGCGGCGTGTCTGCCAGGCCGAACATTTCCTGCAATTTCACCCTGAGCACCGGGGATTCGCCCGGGACGTATTCGAGCCGCAGATGCGAGCCGCTCGGCACTTCCAATTGCGTCGGCGCGCCCACCTCGAGCCGCCGGCCCCTGTCCCAATCCAGCCGCGCCTTGAGAATCGACAACAGATCGAGCCGCGCCAGGTGATCGCGCCGCGACATGCCGTCGAGATGCGGCCCGAGCCATTCCGTGAGGGTTTCGCCCAGCGCGGCATCCGAGACATCCGGCCAGTCCTCGTCCGGCAGCCACTGCCGCAGCGACAACACCCGCGTCTGCCACTCGCGCGCCTCGCGCGTCCAGGGCAGCGCCTCGATGCCGAGCCGGCGGATGCCTTCGAGCATGGCGGCGCGGATTTTTTCCGGGTCGGCTTTGGTCAGGGACTTGCTGTCGAGCACCAGCGCGCCGAAACGCTCCTCGCGCCGCGCGATCACCACCTGCTGCGGCACGTCCCAGCGCACCACGTCTTCCATGCGGATATGCGCGGCGAGATGTTCGCGCAGTGAATCCATATCGAGCGGCGCGGCGGAATAAATCAATCCCTCCGTCTCACCCGCGTCGAGACTGGCGGCCACGATGCAGGGCTGGCGCAGACGCATTTCCGATTCATGCAGGCGCGCGCCGCGGCCGGAAGCGAGCAAGTAACGTGTCTCGCCCGGTGCACGCGCCAGCGCCACGCGGTCGGGATAGGCCAGCGCCAGCAGCAAACCGGTCTGTTGCACATCCAAGGCGGGGGCGGATTTGGCAGAGGACAGCAGGCGCTGGAATTGCTGCGCCGCCTGGTTGACGCGCGTGCAGGCATTGGCATCCGCCTGATGCGATTGCGCACCGGTACGGCCATTCTTGCGGAACGCTTGCAGCGCTTCGACGCGCTGCACGAAATCCGCCGAGCGGCGCGCCTCGCCGATGAGAATATCGCGCTCGGACAGTAACGCCGCGATGTCGCAGGCCAGCGCTCCCTGCCCGAGCTGCTGCGCGGCAAACAACATGTGCGACAGGCGCGGATGCAGCGGCAGGCGCGTCATGGCGCGGCCGGTTTCGGTCACGCGGCCCCCGGCGTCCACCGCGTCGAGTTCAACCAGCAACTCGCGCGCCTGATTGAATGCGGCTTCCGGTGGCGGATCGAGCCAGCTGAGCGTGCGCGCATCGCGCACGCCCCAGGCTGCCAATTCGAGTGCCAGCGGCGCCAGGTCGGCGCCGCGGATTTCCGGCAAGGATTGCGGCACCAGACCGCGCTGCGTGGTCTCGCTCCACAGCCGGTAACACACGCCGGGCGCGAGCCGTCCGGCGCGGCCGGCGCGCTGCTCGCTCGAGGCGCGCGAGATGCGCACCGTGGTCAGGCGCGACAGGCCCGAACCCGGATCGAACTGCGGCACGCGCGCGAAGCCGCCGTCCACCACCACGCGCACGCCCTCGATGGTCAGGCTGGTCTCGGCGATGGGCGTCGCCAGCACGATCTTGCGCCGGCCGGCCGACGGCTGGATGGCGCGGTCCTGCGCCTCCCACGGCAGATCGCCGTAGAGCGGGAACAGCTCCGCGCGCGATCCGACCCGTGCCTGCAGCAGTTCCTGTGTGCGACGGATTTCCCACGCGCCCGGGAGAAACACCAGGACATCGCCTTCGTGCTGTTCCAGCGCGTCCAACACGCTGTTGCATACGGTCTGTGGCAGCGGGCCGTCGGGGTCGCGCGGCAGATAGCGGATATCCACCGGGTAGCTGCGGCCATGACTGGTCACGATCGGCGCGTCGTTCAGGAGTTTCGACACCGCCGCGCCGTCGAGCGTGGCCGACATCACCAGGATTTTCAGGTCCTCGCGCAGCGCCTTCTGGCTGTCGTGGCAAAGCGCCAGCGCCAGGTCGGCATGCAGATGGCGCTCATGGAATTCGTCGAAGATCACCAGCCCGACATTTTTCAGCTCCGGGTCGGTTTGCAGGCGGCGCGTGAGAATACCCTCGGTCAAGACCTCGATGCGCGTTTGCGCCGAAACCTTGCTGTCGAAGCGGATGCGGTAGCCTACGGTCTGCCCCGCCGCTTCGCCGAGCAACTGCGCCATGCGCGCGCAGGCGGCGCGTGCCGCCAGCCGCCGCGGCTCCAGCATCAAAATGGAACGACCGGCGAGCCAGGGCTCGTTCAACAACGCGAGCGGGACGTGGGTGGTCTTGCCGGCTCCGGGCGGCGCCTGCAAGACCACGGCCGGATGCGCGGCGAGCGACTGGCGCAACTCGGGCAGGGCTTCGTCGATCGGCAACCGGTTCATGGCGGCGAGTCTACTCGAAACACCGGTACGCGCTAAGTCGAAGACGACAATGATTCCTGCTTCCGTGCTGGCCCAAAACCGGGACAGCCACTACTATAAAATGGACATGGATACCCTCCGCAACCTGACTACCGCCGACGGAACCACGCTCGGTTATCGCCTGTGGCGCCAGGACGCGACACCGCGACGAACCATCGTGCTGCTGCACGGCATGGCCAGCAACATGACACGCTGGTCCGAATTCATCGAGCAAACCACGCTGAAGGAAAACTGGGACATCCTGTGCCCCGACCTGCGCGGTCATGGCGCATCCTTCGCGCGCGACAGGCTCGACATGGACAGCTGGTGCCGGGACCTGCTGGCCCTGCTGGACGCGGAGGGCTGCGACAAGGCGGTGCTGGTCGGTCACAGCCTGGGCGCGCAGGTGGCGGTGCATTTCGCGGCGCGCCATCCCGCGCGCGTGCGGGGGCTGGTGCTGATCGATCCGGTGTTTCATCAGGCCCTGCGCGGCACGATGCGGACGGTGAACCTGGCGCGACCCGTCATCAAGGCGCTCGTGGCCGTCATTCTTTTTATGAACCGGCTCGGCCTGCGCCGCCGGCGGATTCCCGGCCGCGACCTGAGAAAAATGGACGAGGCCACGCGGGCAAAACTGCTCCAGCTGGGAAAACAGGAGGAGATGGTCGAGCTTTATTCCTCGCCGTGGGAGGACCTTAAATTTTTTCCGGTGGGGAGTTACCTGCAGGAACTGCTGGAGATGATCCGGCCGCTGCCGGAGCTTTCGCGGATACAGGCGCCGATCCTGGCCCTGCTTTCAACCAGCATCACCTACACTGACCCGCAAATCACGCGCACGCTGCTCGCCGAAAACCCCGGGACAAAAATTGTGACAGTTGACGCCTATCACTGGCCGCTGACGGAGAATCCCGTGCAAGTGCGGGAGGCGATTGAGGAATGGTGCGGGCGGTTGATGGAAGAGTACAGCGTTTAAAGTTTAGAGTTCAATGTTAGGGGTTGCGGACGACAGGTCGGTTCTGTCGCTTACAAAAACACGAAACCCTGAACCCTGTACTCTAAACTCTGTACTCTAAACTTTTTCAGACCAGCAGCACCGCGCCAGCACCGAAGCCGTCATCGAAGCCGAGCCCCTTACGGCTGTATCGCGATGAACAGCTTCCGCCCCTGACGGTTGATCAGCAGCAGCGTGCTGCCCTGCTTCGACAGCTTGCCGCTCAGGCGCTTGAAATCGGCGAGGTTGCGCACCGGCTGGCGGTTGATTTCCAGGATCACGTCACCTTCCTGCAACCCCGCTTCCTCGGCAGCGCTGCCCTCGTCCACGCCGGCGATGACCACGCCCACGGTGCCGGCCGGCAGGCCGAGCTGCCGCGCGATTTCGGCCGTCAGGTTGCGCACCTCGACGCCCGCGAGCGCGGTGCTCGGGCCATCGCCCTGCACCGTCTCGTCTTCCGCCTGCGCGACGTCCTTCGGTTGCTCGGTGATTTTCACCTCGACCGACTTGGTCTTCTTTTCGCGCAACAATTCAACCTTGATGGTCTTGCCAACCGACGTCTGCGCCACGGTATTGCGCAGAATGCTCGGGCTGTCCACGGTCTTGCCGTTGAACGCGATAATGACGTCGCCGCTCTGGATGCCGGCGGCTGCGGCCGGGCTGTCCGGAATGACCTCGCTGACCAGCGCGCCGCGGGAGTCCGTCAGTCCGAATTGCTTGGCCAGGTCCGGCGTGACGTCCTGGATGGAGACGCCGAGCCAGCCGCGCACCACCTTGCCGCCCTTGATCAGGCTGTCCATGACGGCGCGCGTCATGTTGCTGGGCACGGCGAAGCCGATGCCCATGTATCCGCCCGAGCGCGAGAAGATCGCGGTGTTGATGCCCACCAGCTCGCCGCGCGCGTTCACCAGCGCGCCGCCCGAGTTGCCGGGGTTGATGGCGGCGTCGGTCTGGATGAAATCCTCGTAATCGGCGATGCCGACGTTGGCGCGTCCGACGGCGCTGACGATGCCCTGTGTCACGGTCTGGTTGAGCCCGAAGGGATTGCCAATGGCCAGCACGTATTCGCCCACTTCGAGTTTGTCCGAATCGCCCCACGGCACCATCGGCAGGTCCTTGGCGTTGATCTTGATCACGGCCAGGTCGGACTTGGGATCGGTGCCGACCACCTTGCCGCTGAACTCGCGCCTGTCGTTCAGCAGCACCTTGATCTCGTCGGCCTTGGCCACGACGTGGTTGTTGGTGACGATGTAGCCGGTGGCATCCACGATCACGCCGGAACCGAGGCTGTTTTCGCGACGCTCGCGCGGCATATGGAAGCGGCGGAAGAATTCATCGCCGAAGAACTGGCGGAAGAAGGGATCGTCCATGAACGGCCCCGGCATCTGGCCGCCCTGCTTCACCAGGCGCGTGGTCGAGATGTTGACCACCGCGGGCATGACCGCTTTCACGACGGGTACGAAATTGGGCGGCGTGGCGCCGATCACCGGCGCCGTGGTTTCCGCGGGGGCGCTGGTGGCGCTCGGCAGCCAGTCGAGGCGCGAGCTGAAAACGATTCCGGCAATGATGCCACTCACCAGGAATACCCCGGCGATGATCCCCACCTTGAACGAACGTCTGTCAATCGACATGAATTTTCCTCCCGACTCGCGGGCTATTTTATCCATGAGCATTGATAGTGGAAATAAGGAAAAGTTCAGCGCGCGGCGAGGTCAGTCGCCGCGGCCTTGCGCGCGGATGCCTGTTTCCGGCGGAAAACCAGCTCATCGCCGGCCACGTCGACCTCGATGACGTCTTTCGGCCCGAATTTGCCCGCCAGGATCTCCTGCGCCAGCGGATTTTCCACGTGCTGCTGGATGGCGCGCTTGAGCGGACGCGCGCCGAACACCGGATCGAAACCGGCCTCGGCCAGCTTGTCCAGCGCCTTGGCGGTAAGCTCCAGATCCATCTCGCGCGCCTGCAGGCGTTCGCGCAGGTAACGCACCTGCAGCTCGGCAATGCGGTGCAGCTGCTCGCGCCCGAGCGGGTGGAACACCACGATATCGTCGATGCGGTTGATGAACTCGGGACGGAAATGGCCGGACACGATGTTCATGACGGCGTTTTTCATCTTGTCGTAATTCTCCTCCCCGGCGAGTTCCTGGATCAGGTTCGAGCCCAGGTTCGAGGTCATGACGATCACGGTATTGCGGAAATCCACGGTGCGGCCCTGGCCGTCGGTGAGGCGGCCGTCGTCCAGCACCTGCAACAGCACGTTGAACACGTCCGGGTGCGCCTTCTCGACCTCGTCGAGCAGGATCACGGAATAGGGTTTGCGGCGCACCTGCTCGGTGAGCTGGCCGCCTTCCTCGTAGCCGACGTAGCCGGGCGGCGCGCCGATCAGACGCGCGACCGTGTGTTTTTCCATGTACTCCGACATGTCGACGCGCACCATGGCCTCGTCGCTGTCGAACAGGAAACCGGCGAGCGCCTTGGTCAGCTCGGTCTTGCCCACGCCCGTGGGACCGAGGAACAGGAATGAACCGTAGGGACGGCGCGGATCGGACAGTCCCGCGCGCGAACGGCGGATGGCGTTCGAGACCACGCGGATGGCCTCGTCCTGCCCGACCACGCGGTTGTGCAGCGCCTCTTCCATCTGCAACAGCTTCTCGCGCTCGCCTTGCATCATGCGCGACACCGGTATGCCGGTCCAGCGCGATACCACCTCGGCGATTTCGTTTTCGGTCACGGCATTGCGCAGCAGCTTGCGCTCCTTGCCCTCGGCGGCCTGCGCGTCGGCAAGCTGCTTTTCGAACTCGGGGATGCGGCCGTATTGCAGCTCCGACATGCGCGCCAGATCGCCGGCGCGGCGCGCGGTTTCGAATTCCAGGCGCGCGCGGTCGAGCGCTTCCTTTATATGTTGCGCGCCGTGCACCGCGGCCTTTTCGGACTTCCAGACCTCTTCCAGGTCGGAATATTCCTTTTCCAGTTTTTTGATTTCGCCTTCGAGCGTGGCCAGGCGCTGTTTCGAGGCCTCGTCGGTTTCCTTCTTGAGCGCCTCACGCTCGATCTTGAGCTGGATCAGGCGGCGGTCGAGCCGGTCCATGGACTCGGGCTTGGAATCGATCTCCATGCGGATGCGCGAGGCCGCCTCGTCCACCAGGTCGATGGCCTTGTCCGGCAACTGCCGGTCGGTGATGTAGCGATGCGACAGCGTGGCCGCGGCGACGATGGCCGGGTCGGTGATGTCCACGCCGTGATGCACTTCGTATTTTTCCTTCAGCCCGCGCAGGATGGCGATGGTGTCCTCGACCGTCGGCTCATCCACCAGCACCTTCTGGAAACGGCGCTCGAGCGCGGCATCCTTCTCAACGTATTTGCGGTATTCGTCGAGCGTGGTCGCGCCGATGCAGTGCAGATCCCCGCGCGCCAACGCCGGCTTCAGCATATTGCCGGCATCCATCGCGCCCTCGGCCTTGCCGGCGCCGACCATGGTATGCAGCTCGTCGATGAACAGAATGATGCGGCCTTCCTGCTTGGACAGGTCCTTGAGCACGGCCTTGAGGCGTTCCTCGAACTCGCCGCGGAACTTGGCGCCGGCGATGAGCGAACCCATGTCGAGTGACAGCAGGCGCTTGCCCTTCATTCCTTCCGGCACCTCGCCGTTGACGATGCGCTGCGCCAGGCCTTCCGCGATCGCGGTCTTGCCCACGCCCGGTTCACCTATCAGCACCGGGTTGTTCTTGGTGCGGCGTTGCAGAATCTGGATGCAGCGGCGGATTTCCTCGTCGCGCCCGATCACCGGGTCGAGCTTACCCTGCTCGGCGCGTTCGGTGAGATCGATGGTGTATTTTTCCAGCGCCTGGCGGCCTTCCTCGGCGCTCGCGTCCTGCACCTTCTGCCCGCCGCGCATGGCCTCGATGGCCTTCTCGATGCCGTTCTTGGAAACGCCGGCCTCCTTCAGCAGGCGCCCGAACTCGTCTTTGTCTTCAAGGGCCGCGAGCAGGAACAACTCGCTGGAAATATATTGGTCGCCACGCTTCTGCGCGAATTTGTCGGTGAGATTGAGCAGATTCGCCAGATTGTTCGAGACATGCACTTCCCCGCCGGCGCCTTCCACGGTCGGCAGGCGGTCGAGCAGCTGGGAGAGTTTGGTGCGCAGGGCATTGACGTTGACATCGGACTTGGCCAGGAGGCTGCGCGTGGTGCCGCCTTCCTGATCGAGCAGCGCCGTCATCAGGTGCACCGGCTCGATGAACTGGTGGTCGCGTCCGAGCGCGAGGCTCTGGGCGTCGGCCAGCGCCTGCTGGAATTTGGTGGTCAGTTTGTCCATGCGCATGGGAAAGCGGCTCCGGAATTTCGTATTCGCTGGATGTTTACTGGGGCGATACCCACACTTTTTCAAGAACCAAACTCAAGATCATCCCCCTCCCCTTGCGGGGTGAGGCGGGGTCATCGTGAATGTCCGGCGGACATTCACGCCGCCGAACGGGTGCGCGTGATTTTCGCGCACCCCGGGCGGGAACACAGGCTAGGGGGAGGGGAATGCTAGAAACGGAATACACCGCTGAGTATTCCGGCGACAGTTCTCACCCCCACCCCGCTTCCCGCCCAGGGTGCGCCGATCCGCGGCACACCCGTTCGGCGGCATGGAAGTCCGCCGGACTTCCATGACTACTCCGCCTCACCCTCCATCAAGGGGGAGGGGATTCAGTCTATCTTGAGAGGCAAGCTCACGTGTTACGAGCGGTTTTGCCGTCATCCGGCGATTTTCCGTTGCGGCGCCGACGATGCGGGTTGTCATGTCTCCGTTCCTCCCCGGACAGGGCCAGCCGGTCCCACAGTTCTTCCAGGCAATGCTCGTCCTCCAGTCCGGCGCAGTGCAACGGCGCAAAACTCAGGAGACAGGCACGGCTGGGAACGAATACCGCCGCCACCGTCATGCCCTGGGCACGGATGCCTTCGATGCGCACCGGATGAATCGGCGCGCCCGTCAGGGACGACAGCAGGGCGATCCCGCGCTTCAGGGGCAACGGCTCATGATGATCCAGATGGATGCGCCCGTGCGGGAACAGCGCCACCACCTCGCCATGCTTCAGCGCCTTGCGCGCCGCCTCGAAGGCGCTGCGGGGATTACGCGTGCGCTCCACCGGGATGCAGCCGATGCGGCGCAACAGCCAGCGCAGCCACCAGCGGTCATATTCCTCGCGCGCGATCAGGAACCGCAGCGGCCGCGGGCTGGCGGCGATGAGCAGCAGCGGATCGAGGCCGGAGACGTGATTGGACGCCACCAGCGCCCCGCCGGCGGCGGGAAGATTCAGTGGTTCGTACACCATGCGATGAAACCGGCGGCAGAAAATGCGGTTCAGTCCGTCGAGGCGGTTGAGCCAGCGGCCGCCCCAGTCGGCGCCGTTGGCGGCTTCGCAGGCGCGCATCAGGCGGTGCCACAACCACGCCAGCAGGATGATGCCCGCGACCAGCGCCAGGAACAGGAGGAAATGTTCCGTCGTATCCGGCATGGGCTCAATCCGGGTGCATCGCCGCGGCGCGTCCGCGGCGTTCGTTCACGGTCAACAGCAGCAGGAGCCCGGCGATGAAAAACACGCAGGTGGATAGCAAGGCCTGGCGGTGATTGCCGTGCGTAATAAAAGTCACCAGCCCGTAAACCAGCGGCCCGATGACGGCGGCCAGCTTGCCGGCGAGCCCCCACAGGCCGAAAAATTCGGCCGATCGTCCGGGCGGCGAGAATTGTCCCACCAGGGCGCGGCCGGCCGACTGGCTGGAGCCGAGCGCGAGCCCGACGAGATTCGCCACCACCCAGAAACCGGCGCGGCTTTCGGTGAAGTACGCCAGTACCAGCGCCACGACCCACACCACCAGCGTGATCGCCAGGGTGCGCACCGAACCGAGGCGATCCTGCACCAGGCCGAACGAGAGCGCTCCTACTGCGGCGGTCACGTTGACCACCATGATCAGGATGATGTTTTCCTGCATGGTGAAGCCCATCGCCTCCTGCGCATAAATCACGGCCAGCACCACCACCGTGTTGATGCCGCAGTAATACACCGCGAGCGTGACGAGAAAGCGGAACAGGTCGCGATAGTGGCGCGCGTGCGCCAGCGTGTGGTGCACGCGCGCGAAACCGATGCGGAAATAGCTTTCACCCGGCGCCAGCCGCCGCGGCACGGCGCGTTCATGCAGCCATATAAAGGTGGGAAGCGCCGCCAGCGCGAACATCCCGGCAGTGATCCACATGGTCACCGGCACGTATTGCTCGGCGACATCGCCGCGCGATTGCGCCGACTGGATGTAAACCAGGCACAGGCCCAGCACCAGCAGCCCGCCGAGATAACCGAGCGACCAGCCATAGCCCGAGATGCGCCCCATTTCCTTCTGGCTGGCGATCTCCGGCAGAAACGCCGCGATGAAATTCTCGCCGCTGGCGAACATCAGTGTCGCCAGAATCACCAGCGCCATGCCGAGCATGACGTCACCGCGCCCGACGAGGCCGAGAAGCAGCGTGAAGAGCACGCAACCGATGGTGGTAAACGCGAGGAATCTTTTTTTATGCGCGCCGCGATCGGCGATGGCGCCGAGCACCGGCGCGCTGACCAGCACCAGGAAATTGGTGATCGCCATGGCCACGGTCCACAACAGCGTCGCCGTGCCGCTGCGGTCCGCGTCGTTGGCGGCCACGATACCGACGAAATAGGCGTTGAACACCGCCGTCAGCACCACCGTGGTATAGCCGGAATTGGCGAAGTCATACATCGCCCACGCAAGGATTTCGCGCCGAGGCGCCGGGGTAGCGGTGGGGGAAGGCGGGGTCTGGGGTCGGGCGTCGGTCACCGGCGCCTAATATAGCCAGAAGCCGTCCCAAAAACGATGTAGACCCGGAGGGCGCATCAGGCGATAGCCGTAATACGCCGAATGCGAACTCCATCCGGCGCAATGCGCTGCGCTTATTGCGCCCTACAGTTCTATTTCAGCAGACCGGCCCGCTCCGGAGCGGCATGACGGAACAGATCAGCGAAAGGCGGAGGCGGCCAGGGGCGCGGGAGGTGCCTTGGCCACCATGAACTCGCGCACCACGCGCATGACCTCGGCGCAGTGATCGTGATTGACGCGGTAGTACACCTCTTTGCCGCGCTTCTCGCTAACCAGCAATTCGGCGTTGCGCAGGATTTTCAGGTGATGCGAGATCGCCGGACGGCTGATCTTGAACAGGCGCGCGATGTCGTTGACGCAGATTTCCTCGCCGGGCTCGAACAAAAGCAGGATTTGCTGGCGCGTGGTGTCACCGAGCGCGAAAAAGAACCGGGAGAAACGATCCCAGCCGTCTGGCAGGCTGTTGGCATACTCTGACTTCATGCGGAAACAGACGGAATCAGTGCTGCTCCAAATCTGATGCGAACGGCGGCCAGAATGCCCCCGTGGACCTGATATGTCAATATATTAAAACTTAATGCTTTATTGATATTCTTACTGTTCCGCTCTGGTACGCTTCGTTAGACTCCCGGAACCGGCACAAAAACGACCAACAACATGGAAGTTCATACCTTTTTCCTGATTCTGCTGACCATATTGCTGTCGGCGCGCGTGCTGGGCGAGCTGGCGGCACGGCTGGGCGCCCCGCCCGTGATCGGCGAGCTGCTGGCGGGCGTACTGCTCGGGCCCAGCCTGCTCGGCTGGGTCGAACCGACCCCCGTGATCCGGCTGCTGGCGGAAATCGGCATCATCCTGCTGCTGTTCGAGGTCGGCCTGGAAACCGACATCCTGCGGCTGATCCGCACCGGGGTGAAATCCGTCATCGTCGCGGCCGCCGGGATCATCCTGCCGTTCGCCTTCGGCGCGCTGGCGGCCCTCCACGTCTTTGACCTGAGCCTGATCACGTCGCTGTTCATCGGCGGCACGCTGACCGCCACCAGCATCGGTATCACCGTGCGGGTGTTGACCGATCTCAACCGCAGCCAGGGACGCGAATCGAACATCGTGCTCGGCGCGGCGGTGATCGACGACGTCGTTGGCATCGTGCTGCTGGCCTTCCTGTACGAATTCTCTTCCGGCGGCGGCATCAACCTCGCCAATACCGGCAAGGTGCTGCTGTTCATTCTGCTGTTTCTGGTACTGGCGCCGCTTGCCGCGAAAGGCATGGCGGAAGTCATCAAGCGCTTCGAGCGTGTCAGCCAGATTCCGGGGCTGATCCCGACCACGGTGGTCTCGCTGGTGCTGTTCTTCGCCTGGCTGGCGCATGCCGTCGGCGCGCCGGAGCTGCTGGGCGGGTTTGCCGCCGGCCTGGCGCTGTCGCAACGCTTCTTTTTCCCCATGGGCGTGGCCATCCATACCGATGCCAAGTTCGCGCATCACATGGAAGGCCAGATGCGCCCGATCGTGCACCTGTTCACGCCGATATTTTTCGTCATGGTCGGCCTGTCGCTCAATTTTCAGGTCATCGACTGGTCTTCCAGCTTCATCTGGATATTCTCGGGGATAATGTTCGTGCTGGCGGTGGCGGGAAAACTGCTGGGCGCCTTCCTGATCCGGGAAAACATGCCGACCCGTTTCGCCATCGGGCTGGCCATGGTGCCACGCGGCGAGGTCGGCCTGATCTTTGCCGAACTGGGGCGGTCCTCCGGCATTTTCGAGGGTGAAATCTACGCCGCCATGGTCGTGGTGATCGCCCTGACCACCCTGCTCCCGCCCTTCGTCATGAAATGGCTGTATCGGCGCCACGCCGGAAGTTTTCCCGGTGACAATGGCTAGATCACCCGCGCTGGTTATAATGCCCCGCTGAAACAACCCGGAACGGGGTCAAGCGCCACCCATGAAAAGTCCTCGCCTTGGCGCCGCCATGCTGGCGGCGTTGATGGCTTTCCTGCCCGCGGTCGCGGGCGCCGCTGACGGCGCAACCAGTGTCTTTCCCGGCATGACCACGGGCGCGCTCGGCATCCTCGCCGTGATCACCTTCGTGGTCGCCTACGGTCTCGTCATCAGCGAGGAATTTTCCCACCTGCGCAAATCCAAGCCGGTGATCGTGGCTGCCGGCGTCATCTGGGTAATGGTTGCCATCGCCTACCAACAGCTCGGCGACATCCACGCCGCCGAGCGCGCCCTGCGCGCGAATTTCCTGGAATACGCCGAGCTGATGCTGTTCCTGCTGTCGGCCATGACCTTCATCAACACCATGGACGAGCGGCATATCTTCAAGGCGATTCGCGGCTGGATGGTTTCGACCGGCTTCAGCCTGCGGACCATTTACTGGCTCACGGGACTGCTGGCATTTTTCATATCCCCTTTTGCCGACAACCTCACCACAGCGCTGCTCATGGTTTCCGTCGTGCTGGCGGTCAGCAGCGACCGCCGCTTTATCGCCGTTTCCTGCATCAGCATCGTGGTCGGCGCCAATGCCGGCGGGGCCTTCAGCCCGTTCGGCGACATCACCACGCTCATGGTGTGGCAGAAAGGCATGGTGAAATTCGATGAGTTTTTCGTGTTGTTCATACCCTCCGTGGTCAACTGGCTGGTGCCCGCGGCGATCATGGCGGTGACGGTGCCGAAGGAAAGGCCGCAGGCCATCCGGGAAAAAATCCGCGTGAAATACGGCGGCTATGTCGTCGTCGGATTGTTCATGCTCACCATCGCCATGACCGTCAGCATGCATCAGTTCCTGCACCTGCCACCGTTTCTCGGCATGATGACGGGTCTCGGCCTGCTCAAGGTCTACGGCTATTTCATCCGCCGGGACGAACTGCGCAATTCATCGGCGATTTCCGGGCCGAATGACGAGGCCTTTGCGATCAAGGAGGGTTATAAACCCGCGTACAAACCATTCGACATTTTCATCAGCATGAAGCGCGCCGAATGGGATACGTTGATGTTCTTTTACGGCGTGGTGTTGTGCGTCGGCGGTCTCGGGGCGTTTGGTTATCTCGCCGCCACTTCACAGCTTCTCTACCAGGGTTTCGGTGCGACGCCGGCGAACATATTCATCGGCGTCGCCTCCGCCATCATCGACAATATTCCCATCATGTATGCCGTGCTCAGCATGAATCCGGACATGTCACATGGCCAGTGGTTGCTGGTCACGCTGACCGCCGGCGTCGGCGGCTCGCTGCTGTCCATCGGCTCGGCCGCGGGCGTGGCGCTCATGGGCCAGGCACGCGGCATCTACACATTCTTCTCGCATCTCAAATGGACCTGGGCCATCGCGCTCGGTTACGCCGCCAGCATCTGGGTGCATTTTCTGATTAATCGCAACCTGTTCTGATCCAGATGACGAACTTGCCCGACGATATTCCGGAAACCGTGCGCCGGGCACTGGCGGAGGACGTGGGCGCGGGCGATCTCACCGCCGCGCTCATTCCCGCCGATACGCAGGCCGAGGCGCAGGTTGTCACGCGCCAGCCGGCCATCCTTTGCGGCACGGCCTGGTTCGACGAGGTTTTCCGCCAGGTGGACGAGCGCGTCAGTGTCGCCTGGAATGCCCGCGACGGTGATGCCATCCAGGCCGAACAAATACTTTGCGCTTTGCGTGGGCCGGCACGCTCACTCCTCACCGGCGAGCGCGCCGCGCTCAATTTCCTGCAATTGCTCTCCGGCACCGCGACGCTGGCACGGAAATACGTGGACGCCGTGCGGGGAACGCGCGCGGTCATCCTCGACACGCGCAAGACCATCCCCGGACTGCGCCGTGCGCAGAAATACGCGGTAACCTGCGGCGGCGGACAGAATCACCGCATGGGTTTATACGATGCCATTTTGATCAAGGAAAACCACATCGCCGCGGCCGGATCGATCGCCGCCGCGCTGAGCGCGGCCAAGGCCTCGGCACCGAAAGGCGTGACCGTGGAAATCGAGGTGGAGAATCTCGCACAACTGCGCGAGGCGATCGAAGCCGGCGCCAAGCACATCCTGCTCGATAATTTCAGTGCCGAAGAATTAAAGGCCGCGGTACAGAAAACAGAAGGACGCGCCAAACTCGAGGCATCGGGCGGCATCCATCTCGGCAACATCCACGCCTTCGCGGAAACCGGCGTAGACTTCATTTCCATCGGCGACATCACCAAGAATGTCGGGGCGGTGGACCTGTCCCTGCGCTTCCGCCGCCATGGCTGAACTGTCCTGAACAAGAGGAGAAACCGGTGAGGCGCAGGCTTTTGGTAATCGCCACCGTGTTGATCGCCGGCATGGTCGCTACCTGGCTGGCGGCATCGCTGCAACCCCGGGCACCGGCAGCACCGCCATCCTCGCCGGCTACGGGTCTCACCACGGAAGACGGACGCTACCTGTTCAGCGTCACGCTGCACACGCCGGGGGAGATCGCCGGCCTGCTGACCCGCGCCGAGGAACTGGCGAAAACCCGGCGCGCGAACAGCAATGAAGCCGGCATCGCACTGGTGCTGCACGGCCCCGAAATCGAAATCTTCGCCAAAAGGAATTATGCGCGATTCCGGGAGACGGTGGACCGGGCGGCGCGCCTCAACGACGGACACATCATCGAAATCAAAATGTGCCGCACGGAAATGAAACGTCTCGGTATCGGGGAGGAGGATATTCCCGCCTTCATCGAACTGGTGCCGTACGGACCGGACGAAGAAATGCGGCTGCGCCGCAGCGGTTACGTATACCTGTAATTAATGCCGGGGCAGATTGCCCCGGCTAATTCGGCGTACCGTCGGCCGCCACACAATTGCGACCGATCTGCTTGGCGCGATACAGGGCGCGATCGGCTATGGCAATGAGTTCCTCCGGCTTCTGCTGGTCCGCGGGAACCAGGCTGGCCACGCCGATGCTGACCGTCACGCTGCTGCTGACCTTTGATGTCGGATGCGCGAAACCCATGGCCTCGATCGCGGCGCGCAGCCGCTCGGCGAGCACGGCGGCATTTTTGGCATCCGTCTCGGGCAGAATGACGGAAAATTCCTCGCCACCGTAACGCGCCACGATGTCGCCGGCCCGGTGCAGGTCTCTGGTCAGGGTACGCGCGATCTGGCGCAAACATTCGTCGCCCGCCAGATGGCCGAGCGCGTCATTCAATGCCTTGAAATAATCCACATCGATCATAAGCAGGGCGAGCGGCTTGCGCGCGCGGCGTTCACGGCGCCATTCCAGCTCGAGATGCTCCTGAAAGTAGCGGTGGTTGGCGATGCCGGTAAGATCGTCCTGCGTGGACAGGCGTTCGAGCCGCTGGTTGGCGTGCTCCAGTTCGTGCGAAGCCTTGAGCAATCGCTCTTGTGACTGGTTCAGAATTCGATTGAGCCGCAGGATGTAGAATGCGATCACGCTGAGCACGACAAACACGATCACCGCGCCGGCAATCCAGCGCCAGTAACTGCGCAGGACGTAGGCGGTCGACATCTTGCCGTAGTCCTGGTAAGGGCCAACGCGCAACTCGCGATAAAGATCATGCACCGGCGTGTAATCGAGCGGCACGGTCCAGCCGGCGGACTTGCTCGCCTTCACCGCCGGGTGTCCGGGTGGCAGACTCAGCAATGCAATGGCCACTTTCTGTGCCAGTTCATCGGATGTCTGACCCACCTTGGCGAACGGCCATTCGGGGTAGAGCCGGGTGCTGAGCGCGAACGGAAATCCCGGCGCCTGCTGCGGGTTGAGGATGCGGAATTGTTCGAGCCGGATCTTGCCGTCCGCGGCCATGCGCTCCAGCGTGTCGGTTCGCACCATGCCCGCATCCGCCTTGCCGTCACGTACCGCGTACACGATCGGGTCCTGCGGAAGGCCGACGAACCTGACCTCGGTGAAATCCCTGAACGGGTCAATGTCGTGGTCCTTGAACTCGCGCCACGCCATCAGGAAACCGCCAAAGGCGTTCTTGTCCACCGCCATGAACGACCGTCCCCGCAGGTCTTGCAGGTTCCTGACATGCGGATGGTCGGCGCGCGTGAAAATCACCGAGCCGAATACGGTGTATGCCTGTCCCTGACGCAGATTGCGCAACGTCAGCATGCGCGTGACGCCATAGCGCGCCTCAAGTTCGACATACGATCCGGGATTGGTCAGGACGAAATCCACCTCGTCGCGCGCGATCGCGGGACCTATGGTGTGATTGTCGAGCGGGACGATACTGAAGCGGTAACCGGGAATCTGCTGCGTCAGGTAATCTGCTGTCGGCGACCAGAGCTTCAGGCTCTCTTCACGGTGCGCGAGCAAACCGATGCGCACCATGTTTTCGGCAGCGCCGGCAGCAACGGGGGCAAGCAAGGCAAACAGCGCCAGCAGCACGAATGCTGCAAGCTCGAAACCGGTCCGTGCGGCAGTCAGGGTGCCGCTCCCTGTGCCAAAAAACACCGTGTACGACTCCGATTTGCAATCTGAAGCGTTGCGATATTGCTGCCTTGGGAAGTGCATTTCCCGTGCCAGAGCCAAGCAGCCTGAACCACCGGTTTGACTCGGATCTATGGCCTTGCGAAACAGTGTTTTTCGCTGCTTTGCTTGCCTGGCAGCATTCCAAGACTCAGAGGCGGAAGAACAGCCCGCCGGGCGTGCGTTTTATGGTGATCTTATGGCGGATTTGACAGTGCTTTTGTCAGGTATTCGACAAAACGATCGCGGTAGCTTTGCCATTGAAACGCCTGGATGTGGCCGCCGCCCGGAACGATCCATAGTTGTTTCGGTTCGCGCGCGAGCTCGAACAGGCGTTGCCCGTGATGCACTGGCACGATCGAATCGCGGTCACCGTGAATGACCAGCAGCGGGATGGGGCTGATGCGCGCCACGGCTTCGGACGGATTGTATTCATCCGACACCGTCCACGAGAGCGGATACTGGAACGGCCAGGTCAGCCAGAAGTCGCCAAGTTTCTCGCGCGTGATGCGGCGGTATCCGGAAAACGCGCTCTCCACCACCAGGGCGCGGATGTGCTCGCGGTAGGCGGTGTGCGCCACGCGGTGCACGGCGATGGCGCCGCCGAGGCTTTGGCCAAAAACCACGATGCGGCCGGCATCCACGCCCGGGCGCGCGATCAGCATTTTCAGCGCGCTCTCCACGTCATCCTGCACACCGGCCAGCGTGGGTTTTCCCTCGGAGACGCCATAGCCGCGATAATCCAGCAGGAACACGTTGAAACCCCGCTCCGGCAACCAGCGCACCGACATGATGTGGGTGCTCACGTTCTCGGCGTTGCCGTGCAAAAATAAAATCGTTCCCAGTGCCCTGCCCGGCGCCGGCAGAAACCAGCCGTGCAGACGCGTGCCGTCGCCGGCGCTGAAATACACGTCCTCGTATTTCAGCCCCAGCCGCTCGGGCGTCTGCACATGCGCGTGATAGGGAAAGAAAAAAACATTGCTGCAGCCGCCAAGGCCTAGCCAGAGCGATACCAGGATCAGCAGGCGCCGCATCAGAAATAAAAATACAGCGAGAGCTGCCCGCTGTTCCAGTAGTCGCGGAATTCCTGTTTGCGCGACAGATTCAGTCGCAGGGCGCTCTGCCGGCCCAGTGCGTAGCGTTGCTCCAGCACCAGCTCGCGCGCCCAGTGATCGTCGCCGAGACCGTAGCGCAGCGCGCGCGCCTGCAGATGGACGCCCCAGCGTTCGGTGATGTCGGTCAGCAGGCCGACAGCGGGGCCGGCACCCAGAGTGTAATTGCTCTCGAAACGCTGGCTGGCGTCCAGCGCCGCTTCGAGAAAACCGTAGTAAACGGCATTGCCGCCGAAAAGCCGCGGCGCGGCATAGGCCAGCCCGGGCCCGCCATGGAGCCGGAATACCAGCGGCTCCGCGCCGTCCGCAAGACGCTTGCGCGTCCAGCCGACATTGATCTTCCATGACACCGGATCGAAGAAATCGTTGCGCGGCGACAGCGAAAAAATGTCCAGCGGCTTGAATTCCTCCAGGCGCAGACCTCCGTCGTCCTGGTAGCGGCGGAACCGCATGTCGAAAAACTGTATCTGCGCGCCACGGGTGTAACCGGCATCCTGATCCAGCAGGTCGTGATAGGTCGGGCGCAGGTGAATTTCCCCGAAACGGCGGCCATCCCGGCTTCCTGCCCCGATGCCGATGCGCGAGGTCTTGTGCCCCTCGTCCGGCCGGACCGCCGGCACCGGTATTTCCGGTTTCTGCGGCGGCACCGGCAGCCGGCTGCGGGCCAACAGCAGTTCACGCATGTGCGCCGCGGCGTCGGGGGCCTTGTTGCGCCCGGTGGCCGTCTCATAGGCCGCGTATTCATAACCGAGCTCCAGAGTTCTCGCCTGATCCAATGCCGGCAGTTCGCGCACACGACCGTCGCTCGCGCTGATTTTTTGCTTGCCCAGTTCCCGTGCCAGCCCGCGCTCCGTTGCCGGCATGTGTTTCAGTCGTTCCTGCATGATCGTCACGCTGGCGGGACGGTAGACCACGCGCTGGAGCAGGCCCGGCTGGTCGGTCACGACGCGCACGGTATCGGAGGGAATCGCCCACCAGCGGAAGCGGTCCGTCAGTTGCAAACCGGGACGGGCTACTTCCAGCAGCGACAACAGATGATAGGCGCAGTTCTCGTCGAAAAAATAATAATCGAACCGGGTTGGGCCCAGCTCCCACACATGCATCAACAGACGATCGATTTCTTCCGGCGTGAGCGTCAGTTGATATTCCCACACGTCGCGGTTTTCGATATCGCTGTATTCACGCACCTTGAGGTAATACGGCGTGATGGAAAATACTCCGGGATAACCTCCGAACAATCCCCGCACCGCGAAGATCAGGCCGCTGGTCTCATCCGTGCCGGCGGCATAGCTGATGGAATAGGCCAGCAGGCGCGTGCGTT
>Ga0105101_10000330_pt1 | contig 19169 bp, 16 predicted proteins | sample PPLLak21cMay2015_2_FD_87037 | JGI IMG/M metagenome (GOLD analysis project Ga0105101, IMG submission 87037) | Freshwater sediment microbial communities from Prairie Pothole Lake near Jamestown, North Dakota, USA - PPLs Lake P8 Core (1) Depth... | ecosystem: Environmental > Aquatic > Freshwater >... | reverse complement strand
TGTTGTCAATGAATCTCTTGAAGGTCTTGGTAAACGGTAGTCTTTGGAACATCATACCCAGCTACCGTATCGCCAATAAATCCGGATTCCAGCGACCTGTCACGTAATGAGGGTACCTTGGTTCTAAAACAATTTGACAGATCGACAGAGGTCTGATCCTGTTTTTCGTCCCCCCATGGCCCGCTCTATCGCACACTCAGCGCACACCGGAAATCAGATGTGGACTACAAGAGATGAACCGGGAGCAAGGGTTGAGGTCTTGACATGAGAGGTGAATGTGTGGGAGAACGAGAGTAGGATCAAAAATGCACTACGCCTGGGTTATAGTTTTCACGGGTATCCTGGCCTTCATGCTGGCCCACGGTTTCGGGAAGATGTCCTACACCGTGATACTGCCGTTTATGAAGGACGGCCTCTCTCTCACCTACACCCAGGTGGGTCTCATCGCTACCGGAAATTTCATAGGATATCTTATTGTCAGCGTTGTGGGCGGCTTCCTTGCCTCACGGTTTGGGGCAAGGAACATCATTTTTTTGTCCCTCCTTGTAACGGGGGTCGGTCTGTTCCTGACCGGGCTTTCAGATTCCTTCTCCTTCGCTTTCTTGGCAAGGCTCTTCACCGGCTTCGGGAACGGCGGCGTCCCGGTCCCCATGATCACCCTCCCTGCCATATGGTTTTCAGCAAGAAAACGAGGGCTGGCTATGGGGATCGTTAACATGGGAGTCGGCCTCGGGCTTTCCCTGGCGGGACTTCTGCTCCCATACTGCATCAGCTATTACGGCCCGGAAGGCTGGAAATACGCTTGGTATCTCATGGGCGTGACTGTCCTCGCATGTTCCTTCGTGTGCTATGCTTTGCTGCGAGATCATCCGCGCGAAAAAGGGTTGACCATGTACGGCGGGGACGTGCACGAGGAGCAAGCGAGTTTGCAGCAAAATATTACGCTTGGTTCTGCGCTGCGCCGGGTGGTGGGCGAGAGCGTGATATGGAAGCTGAGCTGTGTCTACCTCGCGTTCGGTTTCTCATACATCATCTACCTTACATTCTTCATCGCCTACCTGACCAAAGAACTCGATATGCCTACGGCAGAGGCCGGCAGGATCTTTGCGCTGCTCGGCTTTCTGAGCATATTTTGCGGCCTTCCGTGGGGAAGTCTCTCGGACCGGATCGGGAGACGTTACGCCTCGACATTCGGACATCTCACCCTCGCTGCCTCCTTCCTCCTGTTTGCGTGCTACAGACAACCTCTTGGCGCCTACCTGTCGGCCATCATCTTTGGTCTCACCGCTTTCGCAATCCCGGTCATTATCGCAGCTGCCGTGGGGGATGCGGTCGGCGGCCAACTCGCTTCGGCCGGATTCGGTCTCGTGACCCTGTTTTTCGGGATAGGCCAGGTGTTTGCTCCTTTCATTGGTGGCTGGATCAGGGATACGACCGGGACATTTACCACGGCATTTCTACTCAGTACCCTGGTTGCTATTCTCGGCGCAATCTTCTCGTACTTCTTGATGGGACGGCCCCCGGGAAGGAAGAACGGAAACATCGTTTTGGATAAAATGGACTAACCGATAACCCCCTTCTCTGTGTAAGAAAGCAATTCACTCTCTGTTAAACCAAGCAATTCCAGAAAGACATCTCGATTATCCTCGCCCAGTTGCGGTGCTGCCTTCCAGCCTACTGTAAAATCTTCTTCGAATCTCACAGGGGAGCTATCCGAAACGGTCTTGCCGAGGGCAGGATGCTCTAATTGGACAAAAAAATTCCTGGCCATGAGTTGGGGATCTTTTGATAAGTCTTCTGCATTCTGAACCACACCCGACGAGATACCGGCCTCCTGGAGGAGACTAACCACTTCCTCTGCCTTGTGTTGAATCGTCCATTTCATCAGGAGCTCATCCAGTTCCTTCCTGTTGCCTATTCTCTTAGCCGATGTTGTAAACCTATCCTCCTTCATCCATTCCGGATGGCCTAATACACGACAGAGGCTTTGCCATTCTTCCTCATTGGACACAGCAATGACACACCATCGATCTTCTCCTGAACACTTATAGCACCCATAAGGAGCGGCTTCGATATAATTCGGGCAGTTGCCTTCCGGCAGAATCTCTTTATCATTGAGCAATGTATCCAAGAGCGAGGGCCCCATTAATGTACAAATGGCTTCGTATTCTGAGAGGTCGATGTATTGGCCTTGACCTGTCCTGTCCCGGTATTCCAGGGCCGCGAAAACAGCGAATGCAGCATAGAGACCTGCTACGATATCCGCATAAGCAAAGCCCAATCCAATGGGGGCGTCCTTTTCAAAAGAGGTGAGATGAGTCAGACCGGAAAGGGCATGGAGCGTGGGGGCAAAAGCCACATAATCTTTCCATGGCCCCCCCTGCCCCATCGCCGACATACTGAGCATAATGAGGTCAGGTTTCACCTCTTTCAGTTTTCCATAATCCAAACCCCAATTGGACATCACCCGGGGAGAGAAATTTTCAATCACGACGTCGCTCTTTGCCGTTAGCTTTAGCACCATCTCTCTCGCTTCAGGGTGGCTTAAGTCCAAGGTGATGCCTCGTTTGTTTCGATTCCAGGTATTGAAGTATCCTGTGGGGTTGGACTCAGCTCCACGGGCTGTCCTTTTGGACTGAACCTTAATGACCTCTGCTCCAAAGTCGGCAAAGATCCTTGTCGCATAGGGACCTGCCACCATCCAGGTAAAATCTAAAACCCTTATGCCATGGAGAGACGGGTTATCCATTAAGGATTCCTAACAATTTAGTTTTTTGAAAAGCATAGTGACACTGGAACTGTAGCGGTTAATAGTCTCTCTAAAATCCCCCTTTATCCCCCTTTGCCAAAGGGGGATAAGTAATCTCCTTCCTCTTCCAAAAGGGGGTGAGGAATGATTTTCAGAGAACCAGCGTCTAATTCATTTTCTATATTACTCCTAGGGAGGAAAGCCTCTTCAGTTCCTCTTCAGTGAGACCCAGTTCCCCCTGATAGATCCGCACATTATCTTCACCAACGAGAGGTGCGCGTTTCCATCGGCCCGTGGAAGAATTACTAAACTTGTACGGAGAACCCGGATAGGAAATCGATCTTTTCAGTTCCGGGTGTTCCACCTCGATGAAAAACCCTCGTGCCTTAAGCTGAGGGTTGCTTAACACCCCTTTGAGAGTAGAGATCGGTGCCCACGGAAAGCGCATGAGCTGGCCTGACTCGAAAAGCTCTTGGACGGTATGGGTCCTGGTCCATTGCTCCAAGACCTGAAGAATATGATTTATGCGAGAAGCTCGGTATCCTTCCTCCCGATACTCCTTATCTCTCAAACCTTCAGCCATTCCTTCGTTATCCATCCGTTCAATCAAAATCTCCCATTGTTGAAAGGGGGCCAGCAAGATATGTCCATCCTTACACGACAGAATGTAGAAGGAATGATTCCCATATGCTCCCCCCTGCCTCTTCGCAATCGTATTTTCAAAAAAATATCGGACCATGACATGATCCAGGGTCGAAACCGCGGCTTCCTGGAGCGAAATATCTATATGCTCCCCTTTTCCGGTCCGAGCTCTTTTTCGGAGGGCAAGGAGAATGCTGACGGCAGCAAAAAGAGATGCGCTATAATAAGATTGGTGTCCAAAGGGTTTGAGAGGAGCGGTTGAGGGAGAACCGGTGACATACATCTGCCCACCAAACGCAGAGGCTACCAGGTCACACGATTTATGCTGACTTCGAGGACCATTCTTTCCAAAGCCTGTTACTGAAACATGGATAAGCCCTGTATTTACGGGGCTTAAGAACTCAAAACCTAAATCTTGTCTGAGGTAATCCGGAGAAAAAGTCTCTACAAGGATGTCTGCCTTTTGCAGCAATTTTAAAAAGATTTCTTTTCCATGCTCATGCTCAAGGTTAAGGGTGATTCCTAACTTATTTGTATTATTATGAAAGAAAAACAAACTCTTTTTCGGATTTTGAGACTCTTCCAGAAATGGGCCTATTTCGCGAGAGGGATCCCCGCCCGGTCTCTCTATCTTGATTACTCGCGCTCCCAGATCTGCTAGGAGCTTCGAACAGAAGCTCGCTTTCTCGTCCGCCAAATCAAGGACCTGGAGCCCATTGAGAAGATCCATCTTCCTATCTTACCTCTCCAACCTTCAACTCCAAAGCAAAGCGACTCCTCCTCACCCTATCCCTCTCCCCTGCCTTCGCCGAAGCGGCTTCGCGCAGGCAGGCACCAGGGGAGAGGGAGAATGGGGCTAACTAAAAAGCTGTGCTCCCAGTAAATGGGGGCGTTACAACTACTGCTCTACGTCCGCTTGAGAATTCTAAGTATTCTCAGAAATCTCATGTGATTTTCTTTATAACTTTTTGATAATCCTCGACAAGTTTCTGAACCACTTCGGCTGCAGGGAGGATTTCCTTGATCATACCTGCCGATGCTCCGGAGTAAGCCTCACCATTCTCAAGGTCTCCTTCAATTTGCCCTGTTCTTGCACGGCTATAGCCCAGGAATTCCCTGATGTCGCTTGCAGTGGCACCCGACTCTTCCAATTCTAACAAGCGCCGCGTAAATTCCGTTTTCAGGCTTCTGGTGGGCAAAAGCTTACGGCATGTGATTGCTGTTTCCGTATCTGCAGCATTCAGGATGGCTTGCTTATATTTTGAATGGGCAATGCTCTCCTCTACCGCCACAAACCGAGTTCCCAACTGAACCCCCTCTGCTCCAAGGGCAAAAGCCGCGACGACCCCGCGTGAATCGGCAATCCCTCCTGTAGCAATGACAGGTATGGAAACCCCGTCAGCCACCTGGGGGATCAATGAAAATAGAGGAATTTCGTCGAATCCAAGATGGGCTGCCGCCTCAACTCCTTCAACGATCACAGCATCGACTTTGCAGGATTCTGCTGATTGTGCTTGTTTGACTGTGCTAACGACATGGAGGACTTTAACCCCTTCTTTTCGCAATACCTCCGTATAAAGATGAGGGTCTCCTGCTGCCGTCACGACAACCTTGATCTTTTCTCTTAAAGTGACATCGACTAACAAGCCAGTCTGTTCCAAATCAAGGGGAATATTGATACCAAATGGTTTCTTCGTCAATTTTCTCACTGCGGCGATTTGAAGCCGGAGGTTCTCTAATGGGTCTCCGTGCCTCTCCATCCCGGCGTAAGGGCTGATGATTCCCAGGGCGCCTGCATTAGAGACTGCTGCGGCCAGCTCTGCTGTGGCGAGCCAAAGCATCCCTCCCTGAAGAATGGGATAATCGATTTTGAGGAGATAGCAGATTCTCGTTCTTTTCATTGTTCTTTAGAATATAATCCTTATCTCCCTTTTCCCATTTTGTCCAGTAAAATTGCCTTATTCAGGTGAGCCTTTTCGTACTGAGGACTGAGGCTAATGGCCCTATCATAGTTCTTCAAGGCTTCAACGAAATTTCCCTTTTCAAAGAGCTCATTTGCCACGCTGTGGTAGACATCCGCGATCAACTCCTGATCTCCCCATCCGGTCCTCGCCGGATGGGTATGGTGTCCTCCATAATCGAATCCGTCCGGCAAGATATTCTCAACATCTATGATGGATTTTTCGATTTGAAGAAGCGTTAAGACATGAGAACCTGTGCCAAAGGTATTCTCAAGGTAGAGGGCTCCCGCATGGATGTCCATTTTTCGCAGAAGACAGTTATAGAGAAGTGTCAACCCCAGGCAGTTTCCAACAAATCTGGAATCTCGCTTCAACTGGGCTTCGGTGACTTCATTTAATTTGTAGCTTCCTTGAGATTTGTAGCGATCTGGTTTGGATGCCCATAACCAGGTGAAGAGGGCTCTGGCCTTATCCACCGGGTCAGGAGGGGGAATCATCTGGTGGAGGAATTGCTGGTATATTCGGTCAAGCCCGGACACATAGAAGGCGATCTTACTCCTATCCTGAATACCTGAAGCCAGGAGAGCCTCCTCTTCCAGATTGAAAGCTCTCTTCTTAATGAGCATTCTCCTTCAGAATTTGAGATGGGGGGTATATCAGTCGGAGGAAGGAAGCGGTTTGGGCTCTTGAATCTCCATTTCCTTCTCACAGCAGATTAGTTTTCCTTCTCCCGCTTTTGTACAAAGTATTTCCGTCCCACATACCGAGCAGCGATACCTCTTTCCAAGCTGACTCATTATCTCAATCCTCCAAACAAAGGTATAAGATTAAGGTCAAGGTTGAGGTTGAGGATTTGGAATGATGTTTATCTTTCCTTAGCCTCAGCCTCTAATAGCCCTATTTCTTTAGTTCCATGGGCTGACCGCAGCAGTGGAGGGTCCCATTCCCGCCTTTGGTCACAATAAATTCTGCGCCACATTTCTTGCAAACATATCTCTTCCCAACTTGATTCGCCATCTGATGGTCCTCCTCACGGATTCAAATCCGAAGCACAAAATCCGAAATTCGAAACAATCTCAAATTACCAAATCTTGAATGTTCGAAACAAGTGGAAGTTTAAGAGATTCGAATGTTGAGAATTCGAATTTGTTTCGGATTGATCCGAGACGGACGCTTCGCCCGATATTCGGATTTGGAATTTTGTTACCTCTAAAAACCTTTTTGGCTCTGGCTATGCCAGATTAAGGTTTCCCGTATTCTTCACGAAGTCTCTTCCTCAAGACCTTACCCATCGGGTTGCGGGGGAGTGCATCAATGAATACCACTGACCTGGGCCGCTTGAACCCGGCCAACCTCGATCGACAGTATTCCATCATCTCCTCAGGGGTGGCGTATTCCCCTTTCTTAAGCACGACCACGGCTCGAGGCTCCTGTCCCCACTCTACATCTGGAACCCCGATCACGGCCGCCTCCTCCACGCTGGGGTGTGAACGAAGCATCTCCTCCACTTCCTCCGGTGAAATGTTCTCGCCTCCCCGGATAATCATGTCATCTGCACGACCGGACAAGTAAATATAACCCTCTTCATCCATATACCCCATGTCACTCGTCCGCAACCAACCCTCCGGGGTCATAACCTGTGAAGTCTTTTCTTCATCCTTCCAGTAACCGGCCATCACCCGGGGACCCCGGGACAATATCTCCCCCACTCCCAAGGGAGGTAATGCCTTCCCTTCCTCGTCAACAATTTTGATCTCCACATCGGGAAGCGGTTTTCCGATCGAGGAGGTGAGCCGTTTAAGCTTTTTTGCCTTTTCCTCTTCGCTCCCCTCGATGATATGGTCTTCAGGACCCAACGTCGTGATCGTCGAGGCTGTCTCTGTCTGTCCAAAGGCATTGATGAACCTTGCCCAGGGCATCACATCGATCGCCTTGCGGATCACCTCAAAGGGCATGGGAGCGGCTCCATAGGTGATCACCTTCAAACTCGACAGGTCATGCTTCCTAAAGTCAGGATCATCAATGACTCTTTTCAGCATGGTGGGTACCAGCATCGCCCGGGTCGCTTGCTCCCGCTGGATCGTCTCCATCCACTCTTTGACTTCAAACTGCCTCATCAAGACCAGGGTCCTGCCCCCATAGATCGCTGCCAGCATGGCCTGAATCCCGGCCACATGATAAAGAGGAACCGTGATCAGGTTCCTCTCCTCGATCTCCGGGCTTGCAGGCTCCACATTGTCCAGGACATAGGTCACAAAGGCGTTGTGTCTCAAGGGAACACCTTTTGGCCTTCCCGTCGTGCCCGAGGTGTACATCAGGATGGTAATGTCCTCGTCACCACCATCAGAGGATATCTCATTCGAAGGAGCTGAAGAGATGAGATCTTCGTAAGCAGGCTTTGTCTCTCCTTCGATCGAAACGTATTCCATAATTTTTGGTAATTGAGGGCTTATGGATTTGACCAGATCCAAGTACCTGTCCCCTACGAAGAGAATTTTCACCTCTGCATTGCTCAACATATAGGCCAATTCATCCGCTTTTGCCCTGAAATTGAGAGGCACAAAGATGGCCCCCAGCTTGGCCGCAGAAAAATACGTCTCAATGTATTGATTACAATTGACATGAAGCACGCCAATACAGTCCCCTTTTCCCACCCGCTTTTTGCTCAAGGCATTGGCCAATTGATTGGTCCGACCATTGATCTGAGAGTACGTCCACCTTTTCCCCTCAAACACAATGCAGTCCCTTTCAGGACAGATCGCATTGGCAATGCTCAAAAAATCGGTGGTGTTCATCCCTCGTGTTCCCCTTTATACCCTCGAAGCCCCATCGCAAGCCTTCTTTCCAACTCCAACCCTTCCGAAAGACTGAGATCCAGCCCCCTGAGGACGGCTTGCTTCGCATTCCTCACCGCCATGGGGTGGAAGGATGCAATTTTTTCGGCCATCTCTTCAGCAGCCTCAAGAAGCTTGTTTTTGGGCACGACTTGATTCACCAGGCCCATCGTGTACGCCTCCTCGCTATTCAGCCGACGATTCGCGAGTAACATCTCAAAGGCTCTCGCCATCCCGATTGCCCGTGGAAGAGTCTGCGTGCCTCCGGCAGCCGGCAGGATGCCCAACCCCACTTCCGGCAAAGCAAATTTAGTGTCCTCGGAAGCAATCCGGATATCGCAAGAAAGTGCAATCTCGATCCCCGATCCCAGGACGTATCCATGAACCGCGGCAATCAGGGGTTGCGGGATACTCAAAAAAAGACCCCATACGTCCCGTCCGAAGCGTGCCTGCCGGGCGATGACCGGAGAAGGCGCTGAAAGGAACTCACTGAGGTCGGCTCCCGCACAAAACGCTTTTTCTCCCGCTCCTTTAAAGATCGCCACCCTGACCTCCGCATCGTCCTTGATGGCCCTGAGGACTTGATAGAGATCATCCCGCATCCGAATGTTGTACACATTCAGCGCCTGTGGACGATTCAGAGTCACATAAGCGATATGATCTTTTTTTTCGTAAAGGAGTGTCTCAAAACCGCTCATTGATTTCCCTGTGTTGTATGGTTTGTTTCATTCCGTAATCCGCATTCCGCATTATATTTACTACTTTCCTTCAAACTTCGGAACTCTCTTTTCCCGAAAGGCTTTGACTCCCTCTGTTCGATCCTTCGTTGTATGAATCAGAAAGTAGAGATCGGCCTCCAGACGCAGACCCTGTTCGAGGGTCAGATCCATCCCTTGGTAGACTGCTTCCTTTGTATATCTTAAAGCGATGGAGCTTTTGGAGGCCATTCCCCAGGCCATGCTCATCACGGTTGGCATGAGTTCTTGAGGAGGGACAACCTTATTCACTAAACCAACCCGACAGGCCTCTCCGGCATCAATCGTCTCCCCAGTAAGAATCATCTCCAGGGCCTTTCCTCTCCCCACAAGCCGTGCCAACCTCTGGGTTCCCCCATTCCAAGGAATCAAACCCGCCTTGATTTCGGACAGTCCGAAGCGAGATGTCTCTGCGGCGATTCTTAAATCGCAAGCCAAGGCCATCTCTAAACCTGGTCCTAAGGCATCGCCTTGGATCGCTGCAATGACCGGTCGATCCATCTTTGCAATCGGCTCCGCGATAGAAAAAAATTTCATCTCCTCTGCTTCGCCGGTTCCTGAAACGGTTTTATTCACATCTGTGCCCAGGAAAAAAGACTTATCCCCAGAGCCGGTGAAAACGACCACTCGAACTTCTTCATCCCAGGCAATTTCTGCGCAAATTTCGGCCAGTTCATCCGACAATCGAGCCATCCCCGGCCGGTCGCTCACCATGTCGGTAAAACTGACGACCATCACGTGATCCACCTTTTGAAGGCTTACAGCCTGATAATCCATGGCCCTCCCCTCTTATCGGATGCTCCTTCTGAGATAAAAGATCTTCGGATCTTCGCAAGGATTCTCCAAACCTAACGTCTACGATGCTGCTCTCTTGTCTTTCTTTCAAGCCACAGCATTCCCCTCCAGAATGATTCTCGCATCCACCGTGACAGCGCTGTCTTTATAAGCAAAGATTGGATTCAGGTCTATTTCCTTTATTTCCGGATGATCATCCACAAACTTGGATACCTTGAGCAATATTTCCTCGAGAACGGATGTATCCACCGGCTCTCCCCCCCTGAAGCCTTCGAACATCGGGTACCCCTTGATTTCTCGGATCATTTCCCGAGCGTCTTCCCGCTCCAAGGGAACAATCCTGAAGGAGACATCTTTCAAAAGTTCAACTAAAATCCCGCCTAAACCAAACATGAGCACCGGACCAAACTGGACGTCCTTGGTCATGCCGACGATTACCTCCGTCCCGGGGCGTGCCATCTTCTGCACTGACACGCCGTCGATGACGGCCTGGGGGTATTTCTGCTTCACTGCCGATAGAATCCCCTCATAGGCTGCCTCGACTTGCTTCGATGTCTTCAGCCCCAATTTGACCCCTCCCACATCACTTTTGTGAGTGATCTCCGGCGAGACAATCTTTAAGACCACCGGAAATCCGACCTTCTTACTCATGGTAACAGCCTCTTGCTTCGATGTTGCCAGCCTGGTTTCAACGACAGGTATCCCTGCCTCGCTGAGGAGTACCTTGGACTCAATTTCATTCAATAGAGTGCGAGAGTTGCTTTTGGCTTTTTCAATAATCGATTGGGAATCCATGACTGACCCTCCAGTTTCCATATATTTTACACACATTCCGCAGTCTCTTTCATCCTTGCTGATGAAACCTCTCTTTATATCGCGCCACATTGATAATCGCCTTCGCGGCTCGATTCAGTGTCGGGTAAACCGGGATGCCATTGGCCAGGTAATAATCACGCAAATTCCTTCTGTCCGCCTCAAACTCCATCTCAATCGGCCTGGCATCACTCGTTTCTTCGCTCAGGACGACCACCATCGGCTTGCCGTACTTTTCTTTTACCATGACCAGTACCTCCCTCAGCCCCTCGCGGCCCTGCTCAAAACTCTTCGGAAATCCGCCCACCAGGCTGGGGCCCTTCACTGAGAGAAACATTCGTCCCACAACGATGGTATCGACCTGCTCACCCCCGGCGATGGCTTCAAGAATCGGCGCCAGCTTCTCAGCGGGGGGGATGGGGTCGCCAAGATCAACAGGATTCCGTACACCTGTAATAATCGAAGGAAGGTAAGAGGATATCTTTTGCTGTACCTCTGCCGAAAAAGGGGGCAGCTGAAGGCCCGATCCCTCAAAAACATCGGCGCCGATCACCGCGCTTCCCCCGCTGCCGCTCAAAAGTGCCACCCGACGGCCACCCCGGGGAAGAAGATGAAGACAGGCGGTGGTACTATCGATCAGGTCGTCCATGGTGTCTACTCGGATGGCTCCGCTCTGAGCGAAAAAGGTATTCCAAACCGCTTCACTGCCCGCGAGCGACCCTGTGTGCGAGGTAGCCGCTTTCCTTCCCGTGCTGGTGAGTCCGGCCTTCCAGATCAAAACAGGCTTGACCTTCAGGGCTTTACGGACCACCTCCAGAAAACGACGCCCATCCTTCACTCCCTCGATATAACAGGCAATGACCTTGGTTTCAGGGTCATCCGCCAGCAGTTCTATGAAATCGGTCTCGTTGAGGTCACAGGCATTGCCATAGCTAATCGCCTCGCTGAACCGAACCCCCAGGCCGCGGCTCGCCAGGACGATCATTTCCGTAAACTGGCCGCTCTGCGCCACCAGTCCAACAGGCCCGGTTTCTTTAGGAAAATCTTTGCCGGGCAACACTGTCAATCCACCGCGGGGGCAGTAAATCCCAAAGCAGTTCGGACCAATAACACGTATGCCCTTGGGGATGATACGGTTGATCTCTCCCTCGAGTTTCTTCCCTTCTTCTCCTGTTTCGCTGAACCCTGCGCTTAACACGATCGTGGCTTTGATTCCTTTCATCAGGCAGCTCTCTAAAATACCGGGTACCGCCCGCCCGGGAACGCTGACTACTGCAAGATCAACGCTGTCCGGTATGTCGCCCACACCGGGATAGACGGTCAGACCAAAGAGGGAGCCTCCGCGGGGATTCACTGGATAGAGCTTACCTTTATATCCGAAATTTAGGAGTCCCGTCAGGTATCGTGTCCCGAATGCATTCTCATCGGCGGAGACACCTATGACAGCAATCGACTTCGGATGGAAAAATCGAGCGGCGAGGGCCTTTTTTTCATCATTCATCATCTTGATTCTTTCTCCTGAGCCGGAATCGTTATGAGGCCTGGCAACTTGAAAGAAACCTTCTGAAGGCCCTAGGATAGACACTCTTTCTTATTTTCCTTTGAATACCGGTTTTCTCTTCTCTAGGAAGGCTTTCATCCCTTCTTTGTAGTCTTCTGATTTGAAACAGGTACTCTGGCCCATCTGTTCAAACTGCACTTGTACGGCAAGCTGTGAATCCAAGCCTTGGTACAGCGCCCGTTTTGATAGTTGGAGCGGTATCGGGGCCATTTGGGCAATCTCGGTTGCCATTTTCCAGGTAAAGCTCATTAATTCGTCTCTTGGGACAACTTCGTTGACCAGACCGATCTCCTTGGCCTCTTTGGCCATCACTGTTTTAGCATTAAAAATAATCTCACAGGCCTTGGCAATTCCAACGAGTCTCGGTAGGTTGTAAGTTGAGCCGAGTTCCGGCATTAAACCGACCCGCAGGAACGGCGCCACCAGACGGGCATCCTCCGAAGCAATTCTTATATCGGAGGCCAGGGCAATGGTAAAACCACCCCCTGCAGCAGCACCGTTCACTGCCGCAATGATCGGCTTCTTCATATTTCGCATGATCTGGGGAATCCAAGGCAGGCTGTCCTGAATGGGCGTCGCCTGCAAATCAAATTCACTCGGCCCTTGTTTTGCCTCCTCAAGATCCAGACCGGCAGAGAAAGCGCGGCCGGCGCCCGTAACAATCACGACCCTGATTTCATCGTCGTGGTCTATCTCATGAAGCGCCGCGATAAACTCCTGGAAAGCAAGGGCGCTCAGCGCGTTCAATTTGTCGGGACGATTCAATGTAATCGTCCCGATATTCTCTTTTTTCTCGATCACCAGAGTTGAATAATTCATTTTATCTCCTCAATTATAGCAAATAATACATTTGCCAGAGGCAATTTTTTTACCCCTGGCAAATGTCTTCTAACCCCGTTAGAAGTTCCAGTCGTTACGACTCAAAACCGAGCGGGGCATTAAACTTCACCGTAACTATTATAAAACCTAAATTCCCCGGAGAGCTCCGGGGCATCATTCTTATTTCTAACGGGACGAACCTAAATTTTTAGAATCGTAACACACGAATGCCCCAGTGCCCCTCTGACGTGGGCAAGCCCGACCTTCGCGTTGGCGACCTGTCTCTGCCCTGCCTGTCCCCTGAGCTGCACAACGGCTTCATATATTTGACCCAGGGCTGAGGCGCCCACAGGCTCTCCCTTGGAGATGATCCCGCCGTCTGTACTGATCGGAAGCCTGCCTCCAAGTTCCGTGACTCCCTCACTCACCGCAGGCCCCCCTTCCCCTTCTTTGAACAGAAGAAGTTCTTCTGAGAACAGGATCTCTCCAGAGGCATCCGTATCCTGAAGTTCTACGAAAGAAAGGTCTTCAGGGCCAATTCCTGCCTTTTCATACGCCTCTTCGGCGGCCAAAGTCGTCACTGCCTTATTCCCCGTTTTATATCCAAAATAGTTTCCAACGCCGAATTCAGGATAAGGATTCATTCTGTGGGCACAGGAAGCCAGGATGACCGGCTTTTTGGTGTATTTCCTGGCTACCTTCTTGCTGCACAGTACCACTGCTGCGGCCCCATCATTCGGAGCACAGAACATTAAAAGCGTGAGGGGATCGCAAACAACCCTGGAGTTAAGTACTTCTTCAAGAGGCGTCGCCTTTTGATACATGGCATTCGGGTTTAATACCCCATTCTTGTGATTCTTGACGGACACCTGGGCTATCTGTTCAAGGGTTGTTCCATACTTAGCCATGTGGAGCCGGGCATCCATCGCCCAGTACATGGGATTCTCATCCAACCCGGCAAGCGCTTGCCATGGCTCGTATCCAGAAATCGTGGGAGCCAGGAACCCCTTGGGCTGCCTTTCGACGCCCACGGCAAGAACAATATCATATTCTCCCTGTTTGATCGCCATCTGGGCCATGCGCAGGCAAGCGCCTCCACCGGAGCAGGCCGCCTCGACATTGACGATGGGGATCGTCGTCCTCCCGAACAGAAATGCTGTCTTCGGCCCGATTCCCGGATAGATGGTCCCGCTGTTGGATAAGAACATGGCCTGTACGTCTTTGAATTCAATGTGGGCATCCGCCAACGCCATATCGATGGCGTATTTCCCCAACTCCTCAACACTCTTATCGGGAAATCGGCCAAACTTATGTATCCCTACACCCGTTATGACTGCTTCATTTGCCATCGTTTTCTCCTTCGTTTAAACGTTAGAAAGGCCCGCTATTTGCCGCGGGGACAGTCGATCTCTATTTTCATTCCTGATACAAAAGGGTTGATCAATCCCCCGCCATTTCCAACGGGGTCTATTTGATCAATCTAAATTTGTACATGATTACATCGTTTCCCTTGTCGTCCACCCAACCTTTGCCCAGATCTAACTCCACCCGCTTGCCAAAGTCTAATTCATCCAGACCGCATCCCGTGATCTCGGAGACGAGGATGAGCCCGTCTTCCAATTCCACCCAGGCTACGGGAAAGGGTTTGAACGACTCCTGAGGATAGGGCGGCGGCGGCGCGTGCCGAATAACGGTATAGGAGTATATCTTCCCATACCTGCTAAAGACGTACTCTTCCACGTCTTTGCTTGTGCAGTTGATGCAGTATTTGCTTTCGCCTAAAGCAAGACTGCCGCAGGCCCGACATTTAATGCCCCTCAGGCGGACGTTCTCCAGTGGAGACAGCGGCTTCGTCAGTAAACCTTCCTTGAAAGAAACTTGCTCAGCCATATTCACACTCCTTCAAAAAATTATTTTAGAGTTTATCCAAAAATAATCTCCCCCCTTTTGCAAAGGGGGATCTTAGAAGACTATTTTGATGCCTGATGATCACCTCTCTTACCTATCTTCCTTGCCATTGGGGTTTTCGTCTTTCAGCGAGGGCCTTCATCCCTTCTTCATGATCCTTGCTTCCCACGACGCGACGGTTGGTCGTTTCGTATATGGCAGCAGCCGTCCGGTAATCGAGATCTTTACTTCTCATAAACATCTCTTTCAGCCCTCTCATGGCCAGAGGAGAATTGTTCGCCAACTTTCCTGCCATGGCAGCCGCTTCACTCATCAGCTTATCCTGGGGAACCACCCTGTTGACAAGGCCAACCTCGTAGGCCCTCTGGGCATTCATCTTTTCACCGAAGAAGAGCATCTCACGAGCGATTCCTGGAGGGACAAACCGTTCGAGAACGTCTGCCCCGCCTGGAATAACGCCAAACTTAACCTCCGGAACGCTGAATTCCACGTTTTCAGCGGCAATCCTGATATCGCAAGCAAGGACGAGCGAGATCGCACGACCGATCACGGGTCCGTTGATCGCGCAAAGAATTGGCTTGTACACCTGGTAATGATTCGGATCTTCGCGCAGAACATTGAACCCCTCCTGTATCCCCGGCTCGCCAATGCTCTGGAAATCAGCGCCGGCACAAAAAAGTTTTCCCGCCCCCGTTAAGACAGCGACCCAGGCGCTGTCGTCGTCTCTAAAATCGACCCAGGCGTTTGCCAACGCATTCATCAGCTCGGTATTGATCGCGTTCATTTTATCCGGACGATTTAACGTAATGTAAGCAACTCTATCCTTCTTCTCATAAATAAGCACTGACATAAAAGCTCCTCCTTACGTGCCACGACTCAGGCAACTGGGATATCAGGGTGCAGCATAAAACATAAATGTAAATCACAAAATTAGCATCCCAAAATTAGTAATGTGTCAGATTGTTAATTGATCATTGTTAATTGACCATTTTGCAATGATCTTTCCCAAGTCACTACTCAAAAACCCCCTCGGTCAATAACTCTACAAATTCCTCGTCAGACATTCCGAGAATCTGTGTACACACATATTCTGTATGCTCACCTAAACAGGGGGCAGGCATGCGGAGTTCGGCCGGGGTTTCGGAGAGTTTAAACGGGGGACCATCATACGCACAGCTCCCCATTTCAGGATGATTCAGATACCAGAAGTGGTGACGGTGCTTTAACTGAGGATCTTCAATGAGATCCTTTCCACTCTGAACCACTCCCGCCGCAACCCCAGCGTTTTGCATCCGATGCATCACTTCCTCCGCCGGCAATTTGGATGTCCAGCTTTCCACCAGCCTGTCAAGTTCCTCTTCGTTTGCTTTTCTAGAGAATACTGTGGCAAACTTCGGATCCTGGGTCCATGCCGGGTTTCCAAGAACCTTGCAGAACGCCTCCCATTCCTCCTCGTTAAACACAGCAATCGTGCACCATCGATTCTCTCCCTGACACCGATAAGCCCCATGGGGCGCAGCGTCCGGATGATGATTTCCCATCCTGCCCCCTTCCCGCCCGTTTGCCGTGTAGTCCAGGATAGCCGGAGCCAGATGCTGGACAGCAATCTCATGCTGAGAAAGGTCAATGTATTGTCCCTTGCCTGATCTACGTCGATACTCCAAAGCAGCCAGGATCCCAATCACTGCGATGGGAGGACTGACCGTGTCCGTGTATGGGTAACCCACCCCAACCGCATCCTGATCAGGCCAGCCTACGAAATGAGGAAAACCGGCTCTACTGACGAGTTCAAGCCCAAAACCTGGTTGTTGTGATTCCGGCCCGGTTTGTCCAAGCCCGCTTGTGCTAAGCATAATAATATCGGGCCTGATTTTTTTCATCCCTTCGTATCCCAGTCCCCATTTTTTTTCCATGGTTCCTGGAGTAAAATTTTCAACCGCAACATCTGCCCAGGACACAATCTTTCTGGCCAGCTCCAACCCCTTCGGGTGCTTCAGGTTGAGTGCCATTCCATACTTGTTGCTATTATAATTGGCATAACAGCCGCTCCGGTTTATGCCAGGAATACCATCCTTGAATGGCTCGATACCCCTGAGTTCATCTGGCCTGGTCAGGGACTCTATCCGAATGACCTGCGCTCCATGATGGGCAAGCCACATCGCAATGCTGGGACCAGCGATATACCACGAAAAATCGGCAACTTTGAGTCCTTCCAGTGCTTGCGCTGTCAACTGAAACCCCTGTCAGAATCGTTCAAACCTATCCCATTGATGATCAGATAACCCCACGCTGCTTTAGCATTGTGAGTGTTTCCTTGGTAAAACCTAACTCCTCCTCATAGACCTCTCGATTGTGCTCTCCGATCAAAGGAGCGCGACGAAACTCCCATTCTATCTCGGACGATTTATATAACGCGCCAGGATAAGTAATGGTCGTTCCCAGTTCAGGGTAATCAACTTCCTCCCAGTAATCTCTGGCTTCAAGCTGGGGATCAGCAAGCAAATCTTTTGGAGTACTGGCTGGGATGAGCACAATCCCTCTGGCAAGTGCTTCCCCGCAAAGCTCCGCCTTCGTATGGGCTTTAAAGAACTTCCCGAAAAGTTCCTGCCAATGATAGAACTTTTCCTCAGGCACAGTGAGTAAGTCCATCTCTTGCCAGTTGACATCAGCGAGCTCACCTGCTTTTCCTTGGCTTTTCATCCAATCCACCAGGGCCCGTGTTTTCACTCCCAGGCCGCCTGTGAACAGTCTCCAGGCGATATAACCATCTTTGCACGGCCAAAGGTGACGCACCCGCTTCCTGGCCCGTGACATATAAGCACCTTCTCTGGGCCAGACAAATCTTTGCAGGTCCCAGGCCTGTGGAACGGTCAATGCCGACAACACAGCGCTTTCCTGTGTGGAGGTGTCGACATACTGTCCTTTTCCAGTAGCCTCGCGATAGTAATGGGCGATCATCGCACCCATTGCTCCCTGAGCACCGGCAATCGCATGGGCTTGATCCACGCTGACCCTCGCTGGAGGACGGTCAGGACTTCCTGTGATGTGGGATAAGCCGCCCATGGCAATTGCCACAATATCGGAAGCCTTCCAATCCTTGCGGGGGCCTTCCTGTCCAAACGGGGTGATGGAAACCATAATGACACGAGGACGGACACCCTTTAGAACAGAGTAACCTAACCCTATCTTATCCATGTCGCCGGGGTTAAAGGACTCGATCACGAAATCCGCAGTCTTCGCTAACCTCTTGAATATCTCTTGCCCCTCGTGGGTTTGAATATTCAGCGTGATGCTCCTCTTATTCGTATTATAGGCGAAGAAAAAAAGACTCTTCTCTTTGTCCTGCCGGCCATGATAAAAGGGACCGATATCTCTTCCTGGGTCCCCTTCCGGGGGCTCGATCTTGATAACGTCGGCGCCCAAATCGGCTAGGATTTTACCACAAAAATAGCCCTTCTCATTGGTCAGATCCAGGACTCGATAAGGGCTCAATGGTAGATCACGTTTCTCTTTGTTCATACCATGACTTAAAGCTCAACCTCCGAAGAAGGTTTGGAGGTCCCTCCCTTTGGCTTTTCCAGGCGCCACCGCAGTTAGTTCAGGAAACTTCCATCGTTTCCTATGATGAAGGCCTTTACTCCATCCGACATCCCGATTAACTCCTTACCCTTTTCTGCACCTAATACAAACATACAGGTGGCTAACATATCGGCATCCATCGCCGTCCTGGCAATGACGGTTGAGCTTAACACTCCTTGAGCAGGTCTTCCCACCTTGGGATTGAGGATGTCACCGAGAGATCTCCGGTAGGTTCCACTGGTTGCTATCGCCTGATCACAAAGTTCAAGGGTGGTGACGATCCGGTTTTTATCCCTGGGGTCCCGTATGGCAATTCTCCAGGGGACGTTGTCATCTTTTCCTCCAATCGCCCGGATATCCCCTCCGGCATTTACCAGCGCATGCCTAATATTACACCGGACGATGGCTTCAATCGCTTTATCGACGGCATATCCTTTGGCAACTCCAGCCAAGGTGATGCCCATCCCGCGTTTACTAAAACGGATGTTCCTGCCTTCGACAAAAATTTTTCTGTAATCAACAAGCTCCAGTCTCTGATTGATTTCTGAATCCATCGGAATCCCGCTTTTAGAAACGCTCTCTTTCCACAATTCCAAAAGTGGCAAGACAGTGATGTCAAAGGCGCCCTCAAACCGTTCTGAAAAATAGTTTGCCCTTTGAATGACATGCCTTGTATCGTCGCTCACCTCCTCATAATAACCTTCTCTGTTAAGAGCACCCACTTCGCTATTTTGCTGATGGACATTCATCAAG
>Ga0105101_10000326_pt1 | contig 19263 bp, 15 predicted proteins | sample PPLLak21cMay2015_2_FD_87037 | JGI IMG/M metagenome (GOLD analysis project Ga0105101, IMG submission 87037) | Freshwater sediment microbial communities from Prairie Pothole Lake near Jamestown, North Dakota, USA - PPLs Lake P8 Core (1) Depth... | ecosystem: Environmental > Aquatic > Freshwater >... | reverse complement strand
TCAGGTAGACTCCTTTTATGTGGCCCGGCGGATCTTCACCATAATAAGTTCCGGGAGTAACAATAAATTCGAGGTTTTTAAACTCGACCTGTTCTTCGACACGGATATCTTCGTACCTTATATTCTGTACCCTGGCCGGGCCGTCGCAAACGATGCTGAATCCTGAATGTCCGCCCGTTCTGCCGCTGTTTCGGGCATAAAGAATGTCGCAATTTTTTACCAGTACATTCTCCACCGGGCTCCCGTTCAGTTCAAAACCAAGCGTAACACCATCACTGCAGGCCCATCCCACCATGACATTGTTGGTCACAAATATCGAATCGACCCTTAATTGTTCATTCATTGACTTGATCGCCACGCAATCGTCACGGCAGCGCATGAAACAATCGTCGATCGTGAAGTTCCTGCACGAGACAGGATTGATCCCGTCGACGGAATAGATGTCTCCGTAACCGAATACTTTTACATTGCGGTAACTGCTGTTGATGCAATTGGTCAGAGTGTTGGTCCAGCCTTTGGTATTACGGATAAAGATCCCGTCAACCTCAAGGTTCGATGTATTGGAGATCCTCACATTTCCCTGCAGGATGCCGCGCCCTGTTATCCTTACATTCTGCAGATTATTTCCTCTTACCCTGGCATTTACAACTGCACCGGCCGCAATATAAATTGTCTGGTTGCTCTGCAGGTCAATCTGCCCGATATCATGAATCCCGGGTTCAAAGTAAACTACACCCGGGTCGCCTTTTACAGGCGGGTCGACCTCCGCATGATTTGCAAAAACAGCCAGATGGGGCATACTGTCGATTTCAATATATAACTTTTGCGGACCAGGGATAGTAAACCTGAGTTCCCGACCATCTGCAGATGCTTCAATGCCCCGGCTTTTGGGACGTATCGTGAATTTTTTTATATTCTCCGGGGCAGTAATAATTATTTCTGCTGCTCCTGAACATGAAAAATTGGCAATATTCATATCCTCAAGAATCCCATGGTAAAGGGAAGAATCGCCGGCGGACTGGTCCATTGTGCTTCCTCCGACCCTTTCAACCCAGATTTCAGTTCCGTTTACCTTCATGGTAAAATCAGGACTTGTAATTAATCCGGCCGGAACGCGGTAATCGATAATTGATCCCGTATTACCGGAACAACCGGATAAAACCGTTAATAACACAAACAGAGGGCTGCCTGATAAGATTTTCAAGTAATTCATCGGCCTGGCTTTTCGTATGGTTTAAAATTAAACCTTTTAAAATAATAACAGTACAGGGTAAACAGAATTAATGGTGTAAATAATTGTCTCATACTAACCGGATTTAAATGGCTTTAGCAATTAGACGATTGAATCCGGGGAATGTTACTTAAATAATGTTATGTGAATACATACCACCGGTTTATTTACCCGGGAGTAGTTTCATTAAAAAAACTTAACTTAGGGAGCATGAAAAGAAGGAAGTCTAAACCGTTCCGGCAAATTGATTATTAATTGTTCTTTAGTCATAAAAGTATGATTTACACAACTTTTAAAAACAAACTGGCAGCGCCTCTCAGATTTCTCAGGAAGATAAAAGGGTGGAGTCGAATATCTGAATCAGGTATGGACCTGCCAAAGAAACCAGGACTTCATGAAGAATCTGAACTTATGTCGGGTAACCGGCGAAGAGTACTGATAAAGGGACTTGCGGGAATACCTCTCCTGGCGATTTTTTCAGGTGCCTTTGCAAGAGCAAAGCCGGAAACATTTTCAGAGCCTTTTCCCGGTGGGAAAGTAAAAGTTGATAGAGAGCCAATACAAGGTATTGAGGGTAAGCTGCAGGAAGGGAAATTAGGGAACCTTACCGTCAGTAAGATGATAATGGGCTGCAACCTGATCGGAGGCTGGTCACATGCGCGCGATCTCATTTATACAGATACCCTTTTTAAAACCTATCATAGTGAAGAAAAGATAATTGAGACCTTAAACCTGGCGGAGCAGGCAGGCATTAATACAACTTTAATGGTGACTCAGTTTTATCCCACTTTCAATAAATACAAGGATATTCACAATGGCAGGATTCAATCTATATGCCAGGCGATGTTGCCTCAGGGTGATTTATTATCGGATATAAATACGGCAATTGACAGTGGTGCAACGGCATTATATATACAGGGCGGTGAAGGGGATAAATATATCAGTGCCGGTAAGTTCGACCAGGTTTTCAAAGCTATAGGCCATATAAAAAAGCAAGGCTTTCTTGCAGGAATGGGCGCCCATTCGCTGGAAACAATAAAAGCATGCGAGAGGGAAGGAATACCTGTCGATTTTTATGTTAAAACCCTTCATCACGACAAATATTGGTCAGCGCACCCGGAAGTTAATCGTGAAGAATACAGTATTACAGGCGGTTACTCTGCTGACCACAACAGATATCACGATAACATGTGGGATCTGTTCCCTTCGCATACCATTGAATTTATGAAAAGTGTGAATAAACCATGGATAGCTTTCAAGGTCCTGGCTGCAGGAGCCATAGATCCAAAGGACGGATTCCGGTACGCTTTTGAAAACGGAGCCGATTTCATTGCTGTGGGAATGTTCGATTTTCAGATTGTTGATGATGTAAACATTGCAACCAGGATTTTAGGCGATCTGGGCAGGAGGGAAAGAAAGTGGCATAGCTGACTTTTATTTTATAGTAATATGTATTATAATACGTATTTTATTAAAAAGTAATATGTCTTATAATACGTATTTTAAAATCCCATATCATTATTGGATCTTCATTGTCTCCATGGTCCAATGATCCTTATTGTAATTCTGCTTAAGGTTTTTAATGGCATATAGTCTGGTTCCCTCGTTGTTCACAAAAATGAACCTTGCACTTGTTCCATATTCCGTAGTGATACCATTTTCTGACAGAGAGACGGGAGATACGGTGAATGCTTTAATTTTATTAAGGTTTGAAGTGCTGAACTGTTCAATAAGTGATGAATATCCGGGCTGGAAGTGGAAAAGGGAAGATGTGACGAAAACACTGGTGATGGCAGGACATTCATCAAATGCGGAGACACAATTATACTCTGTGTCTAACTGGCCAAAAACCGGAGGTGAAGATGTATGGTATTCAGTATCGTAAGCCGGTACGCTGTACACGGTTCCGGATCCTGAATACATTTTAGCTCCGTCCATTGATATCCAGAAGTTTTCGACTGACTCGTGATAATATGAGATCGTATCACTGGCTTTGCCTTTTGTCACATCGAAAATGAGTATCCCGGTCGGACTTAATCCAAGCCTGCTGCCGACAAGGTACGGCTTACCCGGGATCTTTCTGATAATAGTCCTCTCGTAAACCGTACTCCTGTTCTTTCCCAGGATCAGTTCCCCTGTGGTCAGATTCAGATTCCGGAAATAAACCCACTGGTCTTCCGTTGGTGTGATATAACACCAGTTGTTATCGCTCAGGACAATGTCAAACGGGACGCAGTCAACCGCAAATTCTTCGGTTATTGAAAGGGTTTCCACATCGAAATAACTGATTGAGGAAACCGAATAGCCTATAACTGCCTTCTTCCCATCCTCTGAAATACTGACACAGTTTGGCGTCATGGCAAGAGGAATTGTAACCGACTCGTTTGCGACGGTATTGAAAACGATCATGGAATTTGGTGATCTGGTGCAAATTGCCATTACCCCTGATGCATGATTATATTCGGCATCTGTCACAACCCCGTTTATAAGGCTTACTTCCGGAGGCACAGTAGCCATTGCGGCCACGGAAACAGTTATCGAGAGATCACCAGAGGTCGAATTGCTTTCGATCAGAATTGCACCGGTAAGTTCTTGTCCGTGTTCAATATTGTCCATATTGAGCGATGCGGAAATTGTATCTGAGCTGCCGGAACTGAGGGTACCTGAGGCAGATGAAAGAATAAGCCAGTCAGGGGCATTTGTTATTTTCCAGTTCAGGATGCCTTCGGATGTGTTGCTTAACATAAAAGTCTGGGCACCTGATGATTCAAAATTGATGGCAGATACTGAGCATTGAAGCCTGGGAAAACCGAGATCGGAATAGGCAACAATGAAAGAAACCAGTCCGGTATTTTCAATATCAAGCATAATCGTTGCATAGTGGGTCATGTACTGCGACGGGTACCAGTCGGGAACATTTTCCTTTACTATATTGAAGGATAAAGGGGCATTACCTCCCGATACAATGCCATGCATGGAGTTGAATGAGAGCCATTTGGGCTGCATGAAGATCGTAAATGCTGAATTTATTGTCGCCGGAAGCTGCACTGAAATTTCCACGGCGGACTGGCTGTTTGTCAAAAACAATGTATCCTGAAGTTCATAGAGGTTAATATTGTTCTCCTGCAGAAAATCATCGCTGCAAGATATCCCTGAAATAATAAGGATCAAAAAGCCTGAGATGTATAATATCCTTTTCATTCTTACCACAGATAGATTTTTATTCCCGCTGAAAAATCGAGCCTTGAAAGGTTCTCGTAGTTATCCTTATCAAGTTCAACAGTGGCAGACGATGTGCCGTCACTAATTTTCACCTTCCTTATTGTTGAATAGAAAGCAGATAGTTCAGCTCCTGCCGACAGATGCCGGCCGACAAAATATTCCAGTCCCAGACTGAATTCTGCTCCGATGTTTTTTCCTGTCAGCAGGAAGTTTTCCCGGAGGTAGCCGGCTTCATTCCTGTAAGTTGCGAGGCCGAGTGAATAAGAAGAACTGAGGACAAGAGATTCACTTCTTCCGGCAGGATGCCTGTAAAATAAAGCAACCCCGCCATAGTTTACATAGATCTTTTCGTTGTAACTGGTATAGTAAACGTGGATGCCGTCCTGCGGATCCATAAATCCTTCTGTGCGGGCGGAGGTTACCAAAAATTTGTATCTGATCCCCGCACCGTAATTCGGAGTGATCATCCAGGCGGCATCGCCTGTAAAGGAAATGCCAAGCTTCAGGTCGTTATAGTACGATTTTGCCTTATCACGGGCAAAGCCCTGGAGGGTCATCTGATCAACGGCTTTCTCTGTACCGGCCAGCATGTATCCGGGGCCCGCGTTCAAGCCCAGGCGCAGTCTGCTGAAGTTTTCCTCACGGACCTCAAAATCCTGAAATGCCGGATCCGTCTTTCCGGCGATTGTATAGCTTAATATGTTGGCGAGAGGTAATTTAGCTGTAGATCTTATACCACTTGTGAACATTTCAAAGTATATGGTGCTGCGTGATACCCTGCTAATCCTGCATTCGATGGTATCATTGGAAAGTGTTATGATTTTGTCCTGTGAATATCCTGAGTAAAGGATGGTGCACAGGAGAAGTGCAATCAGAAAAGGCTTTTTCATAGTGTTCGGGTAACTGACAGATCAGGTTTGCTAAGATATAATAAACATCAGACCGGGCAAGATTATTATTTTACCAGCCAGAAAAAAATAGTGTCCCTGCCAATACAAAATACGTGACTGGCAAAAATTGCACTATACCTGGCTGGACAAAGAAACAAAATCCAGGAGTTGATGCAATTGGAAATTCAGACAGATTGCCGTTATTTGCAATTAGGAAAAAACGCCGCCTGTAACAACGATCCATAAAAACTCCCGCTAAAAAGATAACTTTCGGTAATTATTAAGACTTATTCTTCTAAACATGCCTTCTGAAACCCGACTAAACAAACTTGGACTGGTACCATCCTTCATGATTTACATTTCTGCTGCATTGATAATGTATTTGTTGACCAAATACATGATCCCATATCTGAGTCAAACCACCGGACAAGAAACAATTCTGTTTTGGTTCATTGTTGGTGGAATAGGCATTTTTTCTCCATTAATAATTCTTGGTATTCTAATATTAAAATATGAGGGATTTAAAATAAACAAAGAATCTATTTCTTCAAGACTTAGATTTCGAAAATTAACTAAATCTGATCTCCTCCCAACCCTGACTGGATTTATAGCGATTGCCATATTATCCGCGCTTATTATGAAGTTGTTAGTTTTAAATGTTGGACAGTTCGACCCTTCTCCAAAATTCATGACTTTTGAGCCCCTTTCAAGAGGACGATATTGGCTTCTTTTAATATGGTTGCCATATTGGATTTTAAACATTCTTGGTGAAGAGTTTTTCTGGCGTGGAGTAATGCTACCAAGACAGGAACTTGCATTTGGGAAATTTACATGGCTCATTCATGGATTTGGCTGGGGACTTTTTCATATTGCATTCGGTTGGAAACTACTAATTACCTTGATCCCTTTAGTACTTATTGAGCCTTATGTAGTTCAAAAAACGAAAAATTCATGGACAGGAGTGATTCTGCACGGGGGAATAAATGGACCTGGCTTTATCGCAATCTGCTTTGGATTAATTTAATAAATAATCACTGCATATAACACGGACGGGGTTATCTCAGGATTCTTTCCTCAGTGTTTTCGGACATTTCCGACTTCCTGAGAGTCATATTAACGAATTCTGACGGGTCAATGAACCTGATCTCAATATCTGCCGGTAAGAAAGTCCGGCTTCGTCGAACCAGTTAAAACAGGCCTTTAATATCAGCAATTTTTAGGTTATCAGACAGACTGCCATTGTTGGTAACCGAACAATTCCTGCACCGAAATCATCGTTATTAAAAGACCTTAAAATTAATTTAAATGAAAAAGTCAATTATCGCTGGATTTTTACTTACAGTATTTTTTACCCTTAATGGACAAAATCAGCCTGATTCTATCACAGTCAAAAATAGATTGGGACCGGTATTTCAACAAAATGGGAAAAACCTGACCCCAACTAAACTTCTAACAATAACAAAATCAAATCAGGAAGCATATTCAGAAATGAAAATTGCTAACAAAAACTATCTTGCCAGCATGGTATTTCAATTTCCTGGTGGTTTTCTTATTGGCTATCCCGTTGGAGCAGCTTTAGCTGGAGGCGATCCAAATTGGACACTTGCAGCAATTGGAGCTGGTCTTGTCGTTGTTTCAATCCCATTCATTTCAGCATATAATAAACATGCAAAAAATGCAGTGTATATTTATAATAAGGGACTTAAATACTCTTCAATGGTTAGGCCAGACTTTAAACTTGGAATCACGTATAAAGGAATCGGAATTAGGATCAGTTTTTAATACCTGCAATAGATATAATTCATTATAAAAGATTTCGACAGATGTTTGATCAGGGAACTTTCAAAAAGCTGATGCCAATCAGTGGGAATAAGAAAGCCTTTTTTTGGAAGAATAGAAAATAAAAAGATGCATCTTTCTGATATTGGGTCAATTGCGTCTCAATATTGGATGGATATCCCAAACCATTTTGCCCATATCAGGTTGGATGAATTTGTTATTATGCCTAATCATCTATATGGGATTATTATTTTGGATTATTCCCATACAGGGTCACGCCATGGCGTGACCCTACAATCGTCACATGATTATTCCGTAGGGACATGCCATGGCATGTCCCTACCATTACCGTGGCACGTCCCTACCTGTCCCGGGAACCCGGGAGACTTCCATTAGGTTGTTTAATTATAACTGCACAGCCGGTTCCGACACTGGCTGGCAGTAATAAAAAAATAATCCTGCATAAGAATTTATTTCCGGAAAGTTATAAACCCTTCACCGCTAATGGGAATAATATTCCCATCATAACCTCCATTCAGGATAATTTCACCTGTAGCACCTTCAAACCTGCCCGTTCCGCCTGTAACAGTGAGGTTTATGTTGACACTTTTGGTGACAATATCAATAATCATAATGCAGGTGTAGGAGTATGAATCACCATTGGCAACAGTGATCACACCTTCAACCTGGGAGACATTTAGTTTAGTAGTAAAATCAGTACTACAGCCCGTAATTTCCCATGTACTTAATTCGGGAATAAGTTGCCCGCCATGCGTTTGATGCCCCTGGTTATAGCCATATCTTGCATGCGTAATTCCAGCCTCAACAGGAGTGCATGGGATATCCCCCTTTGAATGATCAGGAAAGATCGTACCCCAGTATTTCATAGGTACAACAACCCCTGCCTCAGTTTTCTGTGAATCTTTGGAAAAGCCAGATAGTATCACAGCCACAAGCACCAATAGAATTTTTAATGTTCTCATAGCATAAAGATTTTAGGAAATAAAAAGAAGTTAGATGTAAGAGTCTGTAATAACAAACTCAGTGATTCTTAATGAAAAACCCTAATTTTTTTCATTTTACCCGGCTTAATTAATAAGAATCTTTGGACGTACCGCCCCGAGTTGGGTTAGAAAAACGCTATGCCTCGATTTAGACAATGAATTATAGAGATTAACAAAATTACGAACCTCAACAATACAAGTCAAATTTTTTTTCCGGGACACCAGGTTTTTGGGTAAATGTTAACCAAAGTAGATAATTCTTGGAACAAAACATCATATGAATTGTTGTAAAATCATCATCTAGTCAAGCTTATAATGGGAACTTCAATACTCCGATTTCTAAACGTTATTATGGTTGCTTTGCTGGCAGGAATAAGCTTCGGAATTTGGATAGGTTTTAATCCCTCAGATTTATCGGCTTCAGCATATATTGAGCAACAACAAAATATGCTAAATTCATTAAGGGTATTATTGGTTGCTCTCGTTATCTTTACGACGTTAGTAACAATTTTATCTGCTTACCTCCAAAAGATTAATATACCATCTTTTATTTCACTTCTTATTGCTGCTGGTCTTCTTATTGGTTGTATTCTCATAACACGATTTGGAAATAAACCGATTGATGATGTAGTACTAACATGGACTAAAGATTCTATTCCAACTAATTGGACAGAGCTTCGAGACAAATGGTGGTCATTTCATATACTTAGAACTACAGCCGAATTATTAGCTTTATTTATTATAACCTGGACAAGCATTAAAAAGAGGACCAACAGGCTATCTAAAAGTTTAGCTGGTTCAATTAATCAATCCCATTAATGAAGTGAGGATAATAGACTTGTTTGTCGATAGCCTTTCTATTAAAGATTATTGATCCAGACCGGATTTTATAGATAACGGCTGTCCTGCATAACTTCCATTACAAAAATATTTGTACGCCGACTAATGACTACTCTGGCACCTATGAAAGTGAAAAAACTTGCAGGTAAAATGCAGCATTTCATTAAGAGTCGTGTCTATATTCAGGCATAATACAATATTTACAATAATAATTAAGGTGTCATGATAAAGAAAATATTATTTATTACAATATTCATGGGGTCAGTGTCAATAGCTTTATCAGGACAGGCTGACTCAGATTCATCACCCTGTATTGCATGTGAACAGCTTAAAGAACTCAGCCTGCCGGATTTGACAATCCTTGAGGCAAAAGAAACTGCTGAAGGTCATTGCAGAGTATTGGGTAGAATAAGTAAAGAAATAAATTTTGAGTTACTATTGCCAAAAAGTTGGAACCGTCGTTTCCTTATGGGTGGTGGTGGTGGATTTGTGGGAACAATTACAAATCAATTCCGTTATTGTGTGGATGCTGGTTTTGCAACGGTTGGGACAGATACGGGTCATGAAGGCCCCGTACATCTTGCAAGTTGGGCCTTAAACAACATGGAACGGGAATTGAACTTTGGAAGGTTAGCTGTTCATCGAACGGCAACAATATCAAAAGCAATTATTAAAGTTTATTATTTTTCCGATCCAATTTATTCCTATTTCCTGGGTGCTTCCAGAGGAGGGGGTCAGGCTATGGTTGAAGCTCAATTTTATCCGGAAGACTTTGATGGGATAGTTGCATTTGCACCCGCTATAAGCTGGCCGGAGTTTGGAGCAAAATTTGTTCAAAATATTCAAAAAATTTACCCTGACTCAAAAGATTTAAATCATCCTGTTATTACGCTTGATAACTTAAAATTACTTCAACAATATGTTCTTCAGCAATGTGATGGTCTCGACGGTATTGAAGATTCAATAATTAATGACCCGGAAGACTGTAAATTCGATTTTTCGGTTCTTCCTCTTTGTCGGGACAATAAGGCAAATTCAAACTGTTTTACGGTTCAGCAACTGGCCGCTATAAAGACAATCTATTCACCGCTAATTAGTCAGAAAGATACCATATATCCAGGATTTCCGCTCGGTGGAGAAAATGAGCTGGAAGGATGGCGGCTTTGGATAACTGGTTCAGATACTACCAGAAAAATTCAATGCCTGCAGTATTATTTTGGGACTGAAATCTTTAAGTATTTTGTTTTCAACGATCCTGATTGGGATTATACCAAATATGATTTCTCAGATTACTTTAAAGAAACTAAATATGCATCTTCGTTTCTTGATGCTACTCAAACTGATTACAGCGAATTTAAAAAAAGAGGAGGTAAATTAATTTTGGTGCATGGCTGGAGTGATCCCGCACTGTCTGCCTATGCAACTATTAATCATTATAAAGCTCTTGAGCAAAGGGATGAAGATTTAAGATCTTATGTAAGACTCTTTTTATTACCAGGTGTCCTGCACTATGAAGGAGGGCCAGGGCCCGATAAAGCTGATTGGATCAAATTTATAACTGATTGGGTAGAAAAAGATGAAGCCCCTGAACGTGTTGTTGTTTCAAAAATTACAAACAAACAAATCGTAATGACGAGACCAGTTTATCCATTCCCAAAAAAGGCAGGATATGACGGTACCGGGAATCCGAACCATGAAAGTAGTTTTTTATTAATTAAGGATCAATAATAGCAAGATGAAATACTTCATTCTATTCCTCCTTGGAATAACTATCGCTCAAAATAGTTTCTCTCAAGCCGAAGCTCGTCAAAAATTTGTTGTTCCAAAAACAGCGCCTTTGTTTTCAGGACTTCATACTCTCTCAATTCATGTTCGAGACACAATTACTCAGGATTCGGTTTTCCATTTTTTAGTTGATAAATTAAAATTGCCGGTTTATTATTATCCGGTCAAATACGGCGCTCGTAAATATGCTGGCGTTTATGCAGGTAATCTGGTCCTGGAACCTTGTGGCCCATATTCAAATATCTCATATTCTTCAAATGACTTCAGAGCTATTTTTTTTGGCTTAACCTTTGAGCCCTTTGAATCAATATCGCTGTCGGCAAAGGGTCTCGCTGATAGAAAAATACATCACCAGGCAGGTGACGGTTATATATATATTATGGATTCTACATTATGTGGCGACAATATAACAATTAGTTTTATGGATAAAGGGCAGGGCAAAACAGAAGATAAAAAGATTATGGATTCGTTGTTGCTTAACATGACTAAAGATACCGAAAATGAACTGGGAATTGAATATATAAAGGAAATATGGATTGGTTACACGGATAAGACAAATTGGCAGAAATGGAAAGATTTAATAAGTCCTGACAAATTGAAAGCTAATAAAATATGGTCCGAAAGTAACGGACTTGAATTCCATTTCATTAAAACCAGGATTAAAGAAGTACAGAGTATAACTTTTAAGGTGAAATCATTGGAAAAAGCAAAGCAATACTTGTTTAAAAACAATTTGTTCGGGGATTTTATTGACAATAAAATCATATTAAATAAGGCACAAGCCTTTGGATTACAAATCTGCCTTACAGAATAAAACCAATTTGCAAGACTTGTTTTCAAGTCCAAAGTCATAATAATGAACTTTATACTTTTAGAATTGTTTAAGTTTAGTTAGATAATTCCTAAGGAGATGTAAACTAAAATCTCCCGCCGGCGACTCAAAAAAATCATACACTAAGACAACTAAAATGGATGTCATAAAATCAAGACTCTCAGCTCTATGGCTATTTGCAATGCTCACTTATACATACGGTGATGTGGTAACATTAATGGATCCTGTTAAACACGGATCGATTCAATTAACTGAGGGATTCCTCCTGGGCGGTTCCATTTTCATGATGATCCCGATTACAATGGTTCTGTTGTCGCGGATCTTAAAATATCGGGCAAGCCGTTTAACCAGCATCATTGCAGGCACTATAATGACAATTGCCCTGACCATTACACTTTTTGTTGCAGTACCGACTTCGTATTACGTATTTTTCACTGTTATAGAAATAACGACTACCGGATTGATTGTCTGGTATGCCTTGAGGTGGCGTGACCCTGAAGCAGTTCCTAAAGATCCGGTGACTATCGAAGGCGGAGTGATTTAATAACCAGAGTGAGGGATTTTATAAACCCGTGTGGTTATTACCGCGTCTGTCAGAACAACCTTAAACGATAATTAAATAATCGATTTTTATTAATAGAAAACCCGAATGAAAGCAATTGTTTGTACAGGATATGGACCACCTGAAGTTCTTCAAATAAAAGAAGTAGAGAAACCTGTCCAGAAAGACAATGAAATTCTCGTAAAAATATATTCAACAACTGTAACAGTTGCGGACTTTAGAATACGGAGCTTCACAATTCCCCCTGCTTACTGGCTGCCTGCACGATTGACCCTGGGTCTCAGAAAACCAAAAAAGCCAATTTTAGGTGTGGAATTAGCCGGAGAAGTTGAATCCGTGGGTAAGGATGTAAAACGATTTAAAAAGGGTGATCAGGTTTTTGCAGCTACCCTGACAGACTTTGGATCTTATGCTGAATATAAATGTTTACGGGAAGACGGACCAGTTGCCATTAAACCAGCCAATACCACATATGCAGAAGCCGCAGCCATACCAATCGGAGCGCGTACAGCACTACATTTTCTTAAAAAGGGGAATATTAAACGAGGTCAAAAAGTCCTGATTTACGGAGCCTCGGGAAGTGTTGGTACCTATGCCGTTCAACTTGCCAGATATTTTGGAGCAATAGTTACCGGTGTATGCAGCAGCACTAATCTGGAGCTGGTGAAATCCCTGGGAGCAGACAAGGTAATTGACTATACAGAAAAAGATTTCACTAAAAAACTTGAGTTGTATGATATTATTTTTTTAGCTTCAGGTAAGTGCCCGTTCCCGGTATTAATCAAATCCCTGGATAAAGAGGGAGTTTATTTAGATGTCACCGGACCTGTAAAAACCCTACAAATGATGTGGACATCAATGACAGGCAAACAGAAAACAGTGGTGGGTGGAAACCCTCCAGAGTCAGCTGAAGCGCTGATATTCCTTAAAGGTCTTGTTGAAACAGGTAACCTGAGGCCTGTTATTGACAGGAGCTATACACTCGATCAGATCGTGGAAGCTCACAGATATGTTGATAAAGGTCACAAAAAAGGGAATGTAACTGTCACGGTCAGGAGCTGATGTGACTTTCAGATAAACGGAAGTTTCAGTGCTTAAGGCTATTCTTAACGATTGCCTAATATCTGAATTTTCTTTTAAAGAGCCACGTCCCGATAAAGAAGTAAACCCCTGCAACCGCTGTTATCCAGGTCAGCTCAAATAAAACTTCCGAAAGGCCAGAGTCATAATTTAGTATTTTGTTGAGAGCCCTGGTAGCAGTTGCAGTTGGTAAAATATCATTCAGGTAAACCTGATTACCTGCCAGGCTGAACAGGTTTATCTTTGGCAACGGCATAAAAGAATCAGAGAAAAAAGCAAGGATAAAGAAAGGGAAGCAGCCAAGGGTCAGCAGTCCGAACATTGTCCTGATAAAGCACGCGGTAATAATGCTGATGCTAATCACTGAAAAACAGGTGACAGTTCCGGTCAGAAGAACCAAAGCAATTGAACCGGATGTTTTATATCCGACTGAAAAAGCCGCAAGAAGAGTGAAGAGAAGGCATATAAGGCCAATAATAATTTGATTAAGACTTAAGGCAGCCATGAATTCGGGTGACGTAAGCCTCGATAAAGAAAGCCTGGTGATTGTATCCTTTTCGACTTCCCTGACAATTGAGGCTCCGGCGGTAAAAAGCATCATTATGATTGACAGAACCAGCAATGCAGGAATGTACAAGTCAAATTCACTTGTTATTTCACCCCTGCCTGCATATTCATAATTCATATTCATTGGCAGCTCAATTCCCGTTTTCAAACCCAGATAGCCATATGTTAAATAATCGATGAATGAAGCTGCTGTCATATATTTAACATTTGCCTGGTCGCCATAACTTGTCAGGGGGGATATGTACCTGCTCCCGCCATTTATAAATATTCTTAACGACTCGGAAAAGTCGCGCGGAATAGTGACAAACAGGTCGGCTTCCCTGTTCCTGATCATTTTCCTGGCAGCTGCAGAATCAGAAGCCAGCCTGATTTCCAGAAGAGGTTTTCCTTCTTCTGTTTTTAGATTTTCCCATTCACTTATCAAATCTCCTGAAGACGCACCTGTTACATCATAATTAATTACAACAACATTGTATAATGAAGTTTTGGGATCACCCATATACATATACATCAGGTAGACAAAAAACGGAGCAAAGACAATGGCGAGGATCAGTATTTTCCAGTCGCGCAGGTTTTCTTTGAATGTCTTTATAAAGCACGATGCTAGTTTCATTCCCGTAAGCTCCTTCCTGTCAGGCTTATAAAAATATCCTCAAGGCTGTTTTTCCTTAGCCGGAGGTTATCAATTTGTAATTTTTGTTCCTTAACAACTTCCAGAATATTTGCCAGCGCCTGTATCGGATCTTTAACACTGAAAGATATTCTGTTTGAAGATCTGGTCATCCTGATTACGAGATCAGGATTTAGATAAGTAATCAGTACATTGTGCAAATCACTAATTACATCAACCTCAATTACATCTTCATAACCGTTGGTTTTCTTAATTTCAGCTGCCGTCCCTGAGACCAGCAGCTTGCCGTTGTCTATAATACATATCCTGTCTGAGAGTTTCTCAGCCTCTTCCATGTCGTGTGTGGTAAGTACAATAGTTGTTTTTTCCTTAATTGACCGGATATAATCACGAACGAGGATCCTGCTTTGCGGATCAAGGCCTGCCTGTGGCTCATCGAGGAAAAGGATCTGTGGTGAATGGATCAGCGCGAGTGCAATATTAAGCCTGCGTTGCATACCGCCGGACAGTTTTTTGGCAAGACGATCCTTTATACCGTAAAGGCCGAGAGATTCAAGAAGGTCCCGGCCTTTTTTCCTGGCTTCGGTGACAGACAAATTATACATCTGTCCCATAAATACAATCTGTTCAAGGCAGGTTAAGTTTTCCCAGATGACAATGTGCTGAGGGCAAAGACCGATTGATTTACGATTATTCCTGCAATCGATCGTGACCTTTCCGCTGTCGGGTTCCATAAGACCGCTCATAATTTTTATTGTAGTGGTCTTGCCCGCTCCGTTCGGACCCAGGAAACCAAATATTTCCCCGGGGTAGATCTCAAAGGAAATATTGTCAACTGCGACAATGTTTCCATATCTTTTAAAGAGAGAATCTGCTGTCAGCAAAGGTTTCATTGATAGTAAGCCTGCCGTATCACAATTATAAAAGTACTAATTTATGATGACTTGCAATCAGCAAATTTAAATCGTCCGGAACAAAGGAATCAGGGTTAAACCACTTACACAGCCCCGGAGATTTTTAAAGACACCTTTTTTACTTTCTCTAACAGGTTTGTCCAGTATTAATGAAAGTTTGCTATTCGTAATGCCGGAATTATGATATTGAGGTGATTATAAATTTGTTATTAATTGAAAGAATGATTAACTTACCACGGAATTTTTATAAAAAGGCCAGTACCGTGATCGGAGATTTATTATAAATTGCCGACCTTAACAAGAGAGAGCTTGGGGTACTGGCCTGCTTATAGAACGATATCCATAATAATATCGTATTTCCCGGCAAACATTTCTATGAAAACATCAATTAGCTTCTGATACCTGTTTCATCTAACCACTACTGCTATGAAAAGAGATGATATCAAACATTTAAGATGGTACAATCTTCTTGTATCTGTCTCAGTTATACTTCTTATGACAGCCTGCCAGAGGGCTGATGAGACCCGCGAATACGGATGGTTCGAATTTGTTATTCCTGATCTTGACAGTTCTGCTACTGTGGTTGACATGTCATTCCTGAATCCGGAACCCGCAGGAAAAGCAGGTTATATTACTCTGAAAGATGGACATTTTGCCGACGGGAACGGGGAAAAAATCCGATTCTTCGGTACCAATCTGACTTTTGGGTCGTGTTTTCCTGATAAAGAAACCGCAGTTGCCCTGGCAGCACGTTTAAGGAAACTGGGGATGAACGTGATGAGATTCCATCATATGGACAATCAATCTGCACCGGGCGGCATATGGGATAAGGAGAAGAAGTCGCTTGATCCGGATCAGCTGGATAAGCTTGACTGGCTTATTTACCAGTTGAAAATGCATGGTATTTACACGAATATAAATACTCATGTTTCAGGAAATTACCCCGGAATGGACTACAAGGGGATTGAGCAGTTCAATTACGGGAAAACCATTGACCAGTTTTACAGGCCATATATTGAGAAGCAGAAAGATTATGCAAAAATGCTGCTTACACACAAGAATCCTTATACCGGGACGACCTATACCGAAGAGCCTGCTGTCGCATTTGTTGAGGTAAACAATGAAAATTCACTTCTCTCAAGCTGGTCTTTACTGCCTCAGTTGAACAGGGAACACAAAGCAGCACTGACCAGGCTATGGAACGAATGGCTGAATTCTCACCCGGATTATAAAAAGAACATTGCAGGCAGTGATCTTTTTACGATCATAACCAATTATGACAATGGCTCAACGGAAGTCCGGAAGGAAGCACTCTGGAGTTTTCTGGTTGACACGGAGATGGCATATGCAAAAGAAATGACCGATTATTTCAGGAATGAACTTAAGGTTAAAGCACTGGTCAGCGAAACCCAGGCTTCTTACAGCGGTATTGCAGGTATTCTGAGGGAGTCCTCTTATGCCGATTTCATCGATATGCATTCTTACTGGGAACACCCCGATTTTCCTGGGAGAAGCTGGTCGAGAACTGACTGGAGAATCAGGAACTCATCAATGGTTTCTGACAAAATGGGAGGGACCCTGCCTCGTTTCGGACAACATCGTGTAGCCGGAATGCCTCTGACAATCAGCGAGTACGATCATCCTGCCCCCAGTTTTTTTGTTGCTGAAATGTATCCAATGCTAAACTCATTTTCAGCTTTTCAGGATTTTGACGGTATCTACCAGTTCGCCTGTGGAACTCCGTATGATAAAGGGATGATACCTGGTTTCTTCGCACTGAATGGCCATCCCCTGAAACAGATATTTGTACCTGCAGGAGCAGTAATGTTCAGGATGGGCGCAGTCAGACCCGGAGAACATAATGTTCAGCTTGGATTGCCGAAAGAATCGGTAATTGGAGAACTTGTAAAAACAGGAGACAAACTTAAGCTTCATGTCACGAATATGAACTATATATGGGATGCGGCAGGCTCTGTAAATGCCCTTGCGTTGCTTCATCCGATAAGTGTAAATACACAGGCGGCTGAACTTAAGTTGTCTGAACCAGTGAGCGTTCCGGAAGGCCCATGGGTTAGCGAAACAGGAGAGCTGGAGTGGGACAACAGGGATTCGATCAATGCGGTATTTAAAATAAATGCTCCGGCAGCCAGGGCAGCAATAGGTTATATAGGAGGGAAGGATATTGAACTGGGTACAGTTTCTGTTCAGATGGATACAACCAGGTATAACTGGGCAACTGTAACACTGACGGCGCTCGATGGAAAACCTCTGGAAGAATCTTCAAGGATTTTGCTGGTAGCAGCAGGCAGGGTGGAGAATACCAACTGGAAATGGGATGAGAAGTTTACCACTCTCGGTGGCGATTGGGGTGAAGCGCCGACACGAGCCGAAGGAATTCCTGCCAGGTTGATATTCAGGGATATGGATAAATTTTCCGTGCATGCACTGGACCCGGCAGGCAATCAGCTCACAGAATTAAAGGTTGGCAAAAAAGGAGGAGCCCAGGTTATAAATATTGGTGCCCGGCATAAGACACTGTGGTATATAATTACACGGGAATGATATTGCATTCTCGCATTCAGTCTATAGTAAATACCATCTGTTCTCTACATTCCTGCTGACCAGGTATCTCTGTCTAAAATTAAAGAAGTACTCTGTTCTTATATCATTCAGTTTTATTGTGCCTCACTTTTTCAGCATGGATTGCATCCACAAGTCCATCCACCGGAGCATCTGCTCCGAGCTGCCAGAACATAATTCCTCCAAGTCCGTTTTCAGCTGCATATTTTGTTTTTAGCCTGACCGACATTGTATCATCATAGGTTATAAAAACGCTGTCTTTCGCACTGTAGAGGTATGGGGCTTTGGCTATGGAGTCCCAGTAGCGGATAAAACCGTTTTTATCCTCCATTTCTTCCCTTATCCTGGCATAACCTGCGCGACCTCTCCAGCGACCACCATTAAGCTGATATAATCCATTGTTCTCAGGTGGTACACCCTGCCATGCTCTCCCGGAAAAATTGGAGCCGATAACTATTTGGGCAGGATTTACACCTTTATTGATAAGTAATGAAACGATCTTCTCGGTTGAAAATGGCTTTGTGGAATCACCCTCTTCAATCATCTTTAAAGAAGCCGGTGTACCTACAATATTTTCCATCCTTATCCATCCAAGGTTTGTATGATGTGAGGTAAAAGGATCGCCTCCTCCGGCAAGGTCATACGACATTACATTGATATAATTTATGCACGGCATTACTTTATCAAGTTCAATATGATTGAAAAACTCTTCCCATCCGGCTGCTGCAAAAGTAAGGACCTGATGTTCACTGATCTCATTCAGACCTTCCCTGAGTTCACACATAAGGGCTGAGAAGTTCTCTTTATCCTCAGGAATATAAGGATTTCCGATACCGGTCATGCCCGGGTATTCCCAGTCGATATCGAGCCCATCCAGCTTATATTCTTTTATAAACTTCACTACGCTTCGTACGAATTGTTTGCGGTTCTCCGGTGTTCTGGCCATTTCTGAAAATCCTCCCGATCCGCCCCATCCTCCGCAGGCTATCATGACTTTGAGGTGCGGATGCTTTTTCCTCTGTTCAACGAGCTTTTTCAGCATAAGTCCCAAGGAATCATCCGGGAACTTCATTTCGTTAACGATCACCTCGGTAAAAGAGAAGATGATGTGAGTCAGTTTGTCATAAGGAAGGGTTTGAGGCTTGAAATCTGCCCAGCGGGTATAGTAATAAGCCATCACCTTAACTCCTTTATCATCTGCAGCTTTGTTTCTGTGGCAGGAGAGTATCAGAACAGAAAAGAGGACTAGGTATAAAACAGCAAATCTTTGCATGGTTGTTTGGATTTAAATTATTTATCTGGAACAAAGTCAATAAATGACCCAACTATCTCTTTTTTCGATTCCG
>Ga0105101_10000323_pt1 | contig 19347 bp, 15 predicted proteins | sample PPLLak21cMay2015_2_FD_87037 | JGI IMG/M metagenome (GOLD analysis project Ga0105101, IMG submission 87037) | Freshwater sediment microbial communities from Prairie Pothole Lake near Jamestown, North Dakota, USA - PPLs Lake P8 Core (1) Depth... | ecosystem: Environmental > Aquatic > Freshwater >... | reverse complement strand
TTTTGCAAGTAGACATAAGTGGGCCATGGTGTACGATATCTAGAACTGCGAACTTCGTACTAGTCTTCAGTCTGTAATAGCGGTGCGGTTGGACTCCTAAACGGTCCACCATCGCCCAGTTCCTGGGACCACCTCACTGGGCCTCAATCCCTTCAAACTGGCTCTTGTAGAGCGAGGCATAGAACCCGTTGGCGGCCAGCAGGTCCGTGTGTTTTCCCTGCTCTAAGATGTCGCCGTCTTTCATCACCAGTATGGTCTCCGCGTCCCGAATCGTGGAAAGGCGGTGGGCAATGATGAAGCTGGTTCTGTCCTTCATCAACTGCGCCATAGCTCGCTGAATGAGAACCTCAGTGCGGGTATCCACGGAGCTGGTGGCTTCGTCCAGGATCAGCATCTTGGGATCGGCCAAGAAAGCCCTGGCGATCGTCAGTAGCTGTTTCTGGCCCTGTGAGATATTGCTGGATTCCTCGTTGATCTCAGTATCATATCCGTGAGGTTGAGTGCGAATGAAACGGTCCACATGCGCCATCTTGGCAGCGGCAATCACCTGTTCATCGGTGGCACCCAGCTTGCCGTAGGAAATGTTCTCCCGCATGGTGCCGTTGAAGAGCCAGGTATCCTGCAGGACCATGCCGAACATGCGGCGTAGATCTTCCCGTCGCATCTCACGGATATCCACCCCGTCAATCAAGATCGCCCCGCCATTGACATCATGGAAGCGCATCAGCAGCTTCACGATCGTAGTCTTGCCCGCGCCGGTAGGCCCGACAATCGCCACTCTTTGTCCGGGTTTGATATCGGCGCTGAAATCATGGATGACGGGTTTTTCGGGATCATAGCCGAAGTGAACATGGTCGAAGGTCACGTTTCCCCGCACTGTCTCGACCTCAACGGGACGGGCCGATTCCGGCACCTCCTCCAGCTCGTCCAGGAATTCAAACACCCGTTCGGCGGCTGCGGCAGTTGACTGCAGCACGTTCGTGATATTTGCCACCTGCGTGATGGGCATGGTGAACTGCCGCACGTACTGGATGAACGCCAAGATGTCACCTACGCCGATGGTGCCCACCGCCGCCAGGTAGCCACCCAGGATAACCACGGCCACATAGCCCAGGTTGCTCACAAACATCATTACCGGAATCATCATGCCGGACAAAAACTGGGATTTCCAGCCCGACTTGTAGAGTTCCGTATTGAGACGGTTGAATTTCTGCAGTGACCTTTCTTCTCCGTTGAAAGACCTCACGACTACGTGTCCGCCGTACATCTCTTCCACGTGTCCGTTCATGTGCCCCAGGTACTCTTGCTGTGCCCGGAAGTACCCCTGTGAAAACTTCACGATGAAACGGATGAAGAGAAAGGAGATGGGCAGTATGACCAGCGCTACCAGGGTCATCAGCCAGCTGATGGAGAACATCATTACCAGGACGCCCAGGATGGTGATCACGGAGCTTATCATCATGGAGAAGTTCTGAGTGAGGGTGGTATTGATGGTATCCACATCGTTGGTCACCCGGCTCAGCACTTCACCGTGGGTCTGGGTATCGAAATACTTGAGGGGTAGGCGATTGATCTTCTCTGCAATACTCCTCCGGAAAGTGTAGGTGATCTTCGTGGCAATGCCAGCCATGATGAAGCCCTGCACCCAACCAAGTATCGCGCTCATCACATAGAGTCCCACCAGTAGCAGGACGATACGGGCGATATAGTCAAAATCGATGGCTGCTCCCGGCACGTGCATGGCTTTGGCAATGACGCCTTCAAACAACTTGGTGGTAGCTTTGCCTAGCAGCTTGGGACCGACAATGGCAAAGGCTGTGCTGGCAATAGAGAAGAGTAGCACCAGCACCAACTGGATGCGGTAGGGCTTCAGGTAAGTCAGAAAGGTCCTAAAGGTCTTTCTGAAATCCCTGGCCTTCCCGCCCGGCATCAAGGCAGCCATGGGACCGCCTTGCATTGGCCCTCCCCGGCCTCCCATCGGGCCCATTCCGGCCATAGGCTGAGGAGCACCCGGGTCTCTCATCCGACCGTTCTGACTCACGCGCTCAGTTCCTCCTTCGAGAGCTGGGAGAGCGCGATTTCGCGGTACACCTCGGAATCCCTAATGAGCTGCGAGTGAGTGCCGATGCCCGCGACACAGCCATCCTCCAAGACTACAATCTGATCCGCACCCATGATCGGCCCTACTCTCTGCGTCACGATCACAACTGTGGCCTGGTCCGCTTCCTGCTTCAGCGCTTTTCTCAAGGCGACGTCCGTCTTGAAATCCAGGGCGGAAAAACTATCGTCAAAAATGAATATCTCGGGCTTCTTGGCGAGCGCCCGGGCGATGGAAAGCCTCTGCTTCTGACCGCCGGAGAAATTTGCTCCGCCCTGGGCCACTGTCGTGGCATAATCCTTGTCGCTGGTGCTGATGAATTCCGTGGCCTGGGCAATATCAGCGAATTTCTCCACTTCTGCCCTGCTGGCCTCTTGGTTGCCGTACTTAATATTGCTCTCTATGGTGCCGGAGAAGAGAACTGCCTGCTGCGGGACATAGCCAATCTTGTCGCGCAGGTCATGCTGGGTGACGTCGCGGACATCCACGCCGTCCACCAAGATCCTGCCGTCGGTGACATCGTAGAAGCGCAGTATCATGTTGACCAGAGTAGACTTGCCGCTGCCGGTACTGCCGATGAAGGCCGTGGTCTGCCCCGGTTTGGCCGTAAAGGAGACATGTTTCAACACATCTTCTTCCGCGCCCGAATATCTAAAGGACACGTCCTGAAACTCCACGACCCCTTTCAGTCCTTCCTTGAACTTCGCGGCTTTGACCGGATCCTTGATCGAAGGTTCTGTGTCGATGACCTCGGTCACCCGCACGGCCGAAACGCTGGCGCGAGGGAGCATGATGAAGACCATGGAGATCATTATGAAGGCGAAAATGATCTGCATGGTGTACTGCATGGTGGCCATCACGTCGCCTACCTGCATGGCGCTCTGGTCCACCTGATGGGCTCCCACCCAGATGATGAGCAGCATCGTACCGTTCATGATCAGCATCATCATGGGAAACAGAAAGACCATCACCCGGTTGACGAAAAGACTGACATCGGTCAGCTCGACATTGGCCACGTCGAATTTCTTCTCGGCCGTCTCTTGGGTATTGAAGGCCCGTATCACCATCAGACCGGAAACGAACTCACGGGTGACCAGGTTCAGCCTGTCCATCAGTCTCTGCATAGTGCGGAATCTGGGAACCGCAACGAAGAACAACACCCCTATCAGCGCTATGATTACAGATACCACGGCGGCTATGATCCACAGCATGGACGTGTCCAGGCTGAGTACCTTAATCACAGCACCTATGCCAAGGATCGGCGCGTAGAAGATGAACCTGAATAGCATCACCGTCAGCATCTGAATCTGGGTGATGTCATTAGTGGAACGGGTGATGAGAGAAGCTGTGGAGAACTTGTCTAACTCCGTGGCGGAGAAGCTTTCCACCCTTTCGAACTGCCGGCGGCGCATGTCACGCCCCAGCCCCGCGGCAATCGTGGCCGATATCAGACCCACCGTCACCGAGGCTAGGGCCCCGGCCAAAGCTAACCCCAGCATGATCAATCCAATATGCCACATGTAGGCCATTCTCAGGCCGCCAAGGTCCACCCCGATGGCTTTGTACTCCGCGGAGACATAGGCGATGGAGTATTGCTTCAGCAAACTGGCGGCCACTGTGCTGCCCTGGTCCGATATCAGGCGCTGCAGGGCAGCCAGCTGTTCCGCGGGAAGCTGGGCGATGAAGTCAAAGACTTCATCGGGCTCCATCCCCTCCGGAATGGTGAGACCGTTAGCAGCCAGTCCAGAGACATCGTTCACTTCGATGCCAGCCACCACCGGCATGGTCCGCATGAAGATAGCGTTGAGTCGCTCCGTCTGGCTCTTGCTTACTTCTCCGAGCACGTACAGTGGGGAGGTGTCCAGCAGGGGATACTTCTTTGCCAGGCTGGCATATTCACCTGGAGAGAGGGTGGCTCGATCCACCAGAGAATACGCGGCGCTGACTTCGGCTCTCTCCGCCTCGCTCATGAAGAGGGCTAGCCGGCTGAATTCTGCGGGCCTGATGGCCTTGGGCACGGCATTCTGTATGCCGTTCTGCTGGATGCCCACATTGACGATGTCGGACATGTAGGTTGGCAGGGACAGATCGGCCATGGCCTGCCCGAAGAGGAGAAGGACAATGAGTAGTATCCACCAGACATAGGGTCTGAGGTACTTGATTAGTCTCGTCATGGGCTATTCTTTGGCTGGCCTCACAGGCTAGCGGGGGATCCTTTCGATAGGCTCATACTGCCTACTGTTTGAGTAGTTCATCTACGTCCTTGCGGGCTCGAGCGAGTATGTCACGCACCTGTCTAAACTGTTCCGGGCGCTGCAGTCTATTAGCGCGAGCAGCACGAAATAATGTAGTGACCAAAGCGTGCATTTCCTGCGTTGCCTCGCGAGCCTCAGGCGAGAACATGGCAGCAAAGGGGGACTTCGCGGGATCCGGCACTTCTTCCAAGGCTACCCGGTTCTCAGCCAAGTATTTCCTGCCCTCGGGGGTAATCTCGTATACCTTCTTGTTGCCATCCTGCCTAGAGACGACATAGCCCTGCTCTTCCAGCATCTGAAGTGTGGGATACACCGATCCAGGGCTTGGACTGTGCAAACCACAGGCTTTGGCTTCCATGTCCTTCATGATCTCGTATCCGTGTTTTGGCTTCTCTTGCAGCAAGTCGAGAATGATGAACTTGACGACTCCTCTCGCCATGAAGGGTGGGACAAACTCACCATGAGGAAATTTGCGCCACATTCTTCCACCTCCATCTATAGCCTAACAAGTGACCTATCATCTAGATATATCACCAAATATTGTACTAGCCGAGCGCGTGTGGTTTCAAGGCCGTTTACTGGTCCACTGGGTACGGGACAGAAGGAATGTGGCCTGCCGCCAGTTGTTGTACCACTACTTGAGTTACAGTTGCCAGATTGAAGGCCAGTTCGAAGGTTGCAGTTCTGCCTATCGTCCAGTACTGCCCACTCCCTGCAAAAATGTTGCAGGAGTTAGGGGATCACTGGCAGCTCCAACTCTGTAAGTGGTACCATTTCCGAGGGCAGGTCACCTGCGCCAAGTTCTTGCCCCAGAGGGAACGGCGGCAGTTAAGAAAGCTCAGTGAAGTCAATGTCAATTCCAGTCGTGGAGACCATTGCGCTCAGCTGCCGTTATGGCGATCTCACCGCCGTGGACAATCTGACCATTTCGGTGGAACGGGGCGAGGTTTTTGGATTGCTTGGGCCTAATGGAGCGGGCAAGACCACGGCCATCAAGATGCTCACCACACTGCTGCGCCCCACCTCAGGCGAGGCCAGCGTGGCAGGCTTCAGCATCACCCGCCAGGCACCCGACGTGCGCCGCGTCACCGGATACGTCCCGCAGATGATATCGGCAGATGGAACGCTCACCGGTTACGAGAACCTGATGGTCTTCGCCAAGCTCTACGATGTCCCGCGCGCGGAACGGAAGCAGCGGGTGCAAGAGGGGCTGGCGTTCATGGGCCTGGAGGATGCTGGCAACAAGTTGGTGCGCACCTATTCCGGCGGCATGATCCGGCGGCTGGAGATCGTCCAGTCTGTTCTCCACCGCCCCCGGGTGCTCTTCCTGGACGAGCCAACGGTGGGCCTGGATCCGCTGGCACGCAAGGCGATCTGGGAGCACATCAGCGAGCTGCGCGCCGAACGCGGCACCACCGTCTTCCTGACCACTCACATGATGGAGGAGGCCGACCGCCTTTGCACCCGCGTGGCCATCATGCACCATGGGAAGCTAGCGGCTCTGGGCACACCTGCCGAGCTGAAGGCATCGATTGGCAACGAAGGGGCCACTTTGGATGATGTCTTCGTTCACTATGCCGGGGACAGACTGGAATCGGAGTCAGGAGTCAGCTATCGTGAGACCCGCCAAACTCGGCGAACAACCAAGCGTCTCGGCTGAGAAACCTAAGCAGCGCAAGAATCCCTTTACTGCAGCACAGCGGTTTCTCTACAAGACCGCGGTCATCGCCGGATTGGATGCCCGCAAGCTGCGGCATGATCCCACCGAACTGGTCATGCGGGCAGTGCAGCCGGTGCTGTGGCTCCTGGTATTCGGGCAGGTGATCGCCCATACCCGTATCATTCCCAGCGGGGATCTGCCGTACATCGATTTCCTGGCCCCAGGCATCCTGGCTCAGAGTGTGCTTTTCATTGCCATCTTCAGCGGCATGTCTCTCATCTGGGAACGGGACTTGGGAATAGTTCATAAGTTCCTGGCCAGCCCGACGCCCCGAACCGCCCTGGCACTGGGCAAGGCTCTGTCCGGCGGAGTCCGCGCGCTTCCCCAATGCATCCTGGTTTACATCCTGGCGGTCATTCTGGGCGTGAAGATAGACTGGAATCCACTGGCCCTGGTGGGAGTGCTGACGGCCATCCTCCTCGGAGCCGCCGCGTTCTCTGCCTTCTCTTTGATAATCGCCCTCCTGGTCAAGACCCGCGAGCGTTTCATGGGCATCGGGCAGGTCCTGACCATGCCGTTCTTCTTCGCCAGCAGCGCTATCTATCCTATCTCGATCATGCCGGATTGGCTGAAGGTCATAGCCCACGGCAATCCGCTGACCTATGAGGTAGATGCGTTGCGGGCGCTGATGCTGAGTGGCGGAACCAGCTCCTTCGGCTTGGCGCTCGACTTCGGTGTCCTGGTGGCGGCGACGATAGTGATGGTCCTCATTGCAGGGCGGCTGTACCCCAGAGCAGTGACTTGAGATGATGGCTGGAGTACTGGCAGCCCACACTTACAGCGGGTCAGCGAGTTCTTTCGAGAGAAGTGAGTTCGCGTTTTCGGCCGATTTCAACTCTCCGCCGTCTCCACCAGAAACATATCCACAAGAGCTTTCTAAGTCGCCTCTAGAATCTCCTTAGCTTTCTGCACCCCATCCTTGGAGAAGTTCTCAAACGCCTTCCTCATCCTCAGCTTGTCCACTCAAGGGCGATGACATTCGCATTGAGGCGCAGATCATTGCAGTGGCTGACGTGGTCGAGGCTATGCTCCACCCCAGGTCCTATCGGCCGGCTCTCGGTCTGGACAATGCTTTGCGGGAGATCGCCAAGTCCAAGGGCATCCTGTACGACACGGAGGTGGTCGAGGCCTGTCTCTCCGCCTTTCTTGATCGGGGGTTCAAGTTTCAGACAGAATAGAACCTTCCTCTCTGCCCTCTCCCCACTTACGCAAAGTCCACATCGGGCTCTTCTGACTGGAGCTGGTCTGTCTCTGATCCCTGTGTCATCTCTGGAGTGAGACTCCAAGAATGCGAACGGCAAAGTGCCACGGGCAAGCCCGCCCGGGCGCACCGGGAACATACGAACCGGTACGGCGATGGCCTTGGAAAGGGGGGACATTCTCCCTTGGTAATGCCCTGCTTCCCCACCAGTGCCTTGTTTGACCTCGGCGTTTCTGGCTCCGTAGGCAAGGTGAGGTTGTGCTGCTATAATGTCGCCCAGTGACTCGGCCGCGCCCCCATTTGGCGTAATAGCGAAAGAGAATCCGAGTGTTGGCGTCGTAGGCTTTTGTGGGGAGTCAACAAGGCAAAGGAATGCAATTCGACTACAACGCAAAGAAGGCAGCTTATGTGAGACAGCACGGCCATTGTGCGAAGTGCGGCAAGTACTTGAACATGATTTTTGAAGACAGGAAGGGATATGAAGGGGCTTGGACTGCACATGATCTGGTGCCGTTGGATGAGGGGGGAAGCAATAAGGCCTACAACTGCGTCATTCTCTGCATCGCAAAGCCGGACTGCCATCTCAATTTCGCCCACGGGGGAGACCTGGGCAAGCGCGTCTTTCTAACGCAATTCGCCTTCCCACACTGGATGTACAGGAACAGCACGGAACAAGCGTGGCCTACTACAGAGGATGGGCAGAGACAGTGACCCGTTCTCAGCCTTGTTGCGAGATCGAACCGGGCTGGAATCGCGATGCTACAGGTCAGACTGGAAGTCAGTTGGAAGACCTTCGCCCTGGCCTACTGCGAACACCCGGCAAGTGATTTGCTCTACTTCTGCTGCACTCTTGCAGGCAGTGGTGGGCCGTGGTGTGCGATATCAAGGACTCCCCACTTCGAACTGGCCTTCAATCTGGTGACCGCGACTAAATAGTCAGCATGACCGCAGCAGACAATTCACAGCCAATTTGACATCCTTGGCTATTGCGCCATAGGATTCGAGGGACTCTTGCTAGAAGAGATCCCCACGCCCAAGGGAGCACGCAATGGCCAATTTCAATCCCAAACACAAAGTTGTTCTCGATGACCTGCTTCTGGGCAAACCTCATGTGCAAGCAGGCAAGATGTTCGGCTTCCCGGCCTATTACGCTGGCAAGAAGCTCTGCATCTGTTTGTATGAGCAAGGGGTTGCGCTCAAGCTCCCTGAGCAATCAGCGGCCAAGTTGCTGGCTTCGGACCGCAACGCGGTTCCATTCCAGCCCATGGGAAGGCGGAAGATGCGTGAATGGGTCCAGATCAATCTGAGCCGTTCGGAGGACTACAGACGGTACGAGGCCGTTCTTGACGAGTCTGTCCGTCACGTCCTGGCGAAACAGGAGTGATCCACAGATTCCCGCGACACAGCAGCAAATTTCTGCAAGTAGACATAAGTGGGCCATGGTGTACGATAGACAGAACCAGACGGTTCGAACTGGCCTTCAGCCTGGTATGCCCGCACATCTCGGGGCGGTGTCAACTCCGCAGTGTCTCCAAATCCTTCTCCGCTGAAAGATGAACTTTAGTTGTTCTTGACCACCACCTCTGATCGCGGGAATCCTGAAGGAAGCTCCACCACTGGACTCACGACCCCCGGCGGCAGGCTCACCTCGACGGCGTCCTCCTTCAGCCGAGCTTCAAACGAAAGCCGCCGCTGTCCGTCGAGTATCTCGCCGGCGGCCCTTCCGGCGGCATCAGGGTAGACTCTCAGTGTGAGGCCGTCAGTGCTGAGCTGGTCCGTGCACTGGGCTGCGGCCGCCAGCGGCATTATCGTCCCCCCTCGCATGTAGACCGGAATGGTCTCGATGTCCGCCTCCCGGGTGATCCAGCGCCCGCCCTCGATGCGCTCGCCGGTCCAGAAGTCGTACCAGATTCCTGCCGGCAGGTAGACTCGGCGCGAGTTGTTTCTGGTGAGAATCGGTGCCACCAGGAGGGCCCGGCCGGTCATGAACTGGTCCTCGATGTTGAAGACGGTAGGATCCTCCTGGAAGTCGATCACCAGGTGCCGCAGGAGGGGCAACCCGCCGGCAGCGGCGACCTGTGCCTCAGTGTACAGGTAGGGTATGAGCCGATAGCGCAGCTCCAGGTACTTCCGCACTATGCGCTGTGTCTCTGAAGCGAACTGCCATGGCTCGCGGAACTTGGGCGGCGTGCCGTGGAAACGCATGTGGGACTGGAATATCGAGAGTTGCGTCCAGCGGACGTAGAGATCGTCAGTGGGTATGCCCACGAACCCGCCGGTGTCCTGGCTCCAGAAGGTGAAACCGGAAAGCCCCAGGCTCAGTCCTCCGCGAAGGCATGAGAGCAGGTTCTCGAAGTTGGCGGAGTTGTCGCCGGACCAGTGCACGGGGTAACGCTGGGAGCCGGCATAGGCACTCCTGGCCCAGATGATCCCCTCTCCTGTGGTTTCCTTGACGGCATCGAAGGCAGCCCTGTTGTACAGGAGCGGATACAGATTGTGCATCTGCCGCCCGTCATACTTCTGGAAGCGCATGGAAGGCTCGATGCCTTCGCCGAAGTCGACTTTGATAGCAGACGCTCCCATCCTGAGGACGTGTCTCAACTTGCCCTGGTACCACTCCACGGCCTTCAGGTTCGAGAAATCGATCGGGGAGGCAGGGAACGCAAAGATGAAGAGGAACGGACCTTTTTTCCTGGCCAGGAGGTTCCGCTTCTGGGCCTCCCGGAAAACGTCCGTACCATCGATGACATACGGCATCTGCCACAGGCAGATGCGGAAACCTATCTGGCGCGCCTCACGGAACATGCGCTCGGGGTCCGGGAAGCGTTGCTTGTCGAAGCGCCAGTCGCAGACCCAGTCTCGCTCAAACCAGCCGGTGTCGATATGGATCACGTCACTGGCAAATCTCATCTCGCGCAGCCTTTTTGCTACTTCCATGACTTCCGTCTGGGAGAAGTAGGTCATCCGGCTCACCCAAGTGCCAAAGGACCACTTCGGCGGGACCGCGGCCTTGCCCGTCAAATCCGTGTAGGTGTTGAGGATTGTGGTGAAGGCCGGACCGTACATGAAGTAATAGTCAATCAGGTTCCCCTCGATGGCAATCTGATGCGTGCACGTCTCCCGGCTGCCCACCCAACACGTGATAGGACGGGTCTCGTTGATGAAGACCCCATAACCCTGGGTGCTCATGAAGAAGGGAATGTGCTTGTAGTTCCGGCCGGACGTGTTGCCGGAGCCTTCGATATTCCAGAACCCGATCGTGCTGCCCACCTTGTTCACGCTGCCGTACTGCTCCCCCAGGCCGAAGACTGCCTCACCGGGCCCGAGCACGAAGTTCTCCACGCCATACGAGCGAGGGACCCCCTTTGTCTTGATGAATCCCAGGGGGAAGGCATCGATAGCGATGGGGAACATGTTGCGGGTCTGTCCGCCGGAGGTCGTGATCAGGGAGCCGCGGGCGTCGCTGATCTCGATCCGGAAATGCTCTTTGTAGATGGCCAGGCGCAGAGCAGAAGTGCTGAGGACATAGCGATCGGGTTCCTCCTGCATCTGAACGGCAAGGTCAGGGTCACCAATGTTCTTGACCACCATCGGCGTGTTGTTCTCGGGCACCGCCGGTCCTTCGGCCAGCCTGACCCGGTAGACGCCTTCCTGAAGGAAGTCCAGGCGCAGGGTCATATCTCGATATGGCGTCTCAGGCGTGATCTTGTAGGTCTGGCTGTAGTTGCCCATCACGTCGGCGATCTTGTAGATGTTGTACCCGCAGGCCGCAAAGACGAAAGAGTTGCCCTGACGTTCCCTAAGGGCAGCCTGCAGCACGCAGCGCGCCTTCTTCCCCGCGTGCTTGCCCAGGTAGCCGTATGGCGTGAGATAGGCCGTCGAGCTCCGGTCAAGAGGATGGTCAGTGTAGCCGAAGTAGACGTTAGGCTCAGCCTCGCCCAGCAAACCGCTGGGCTTCAGAAACGGATGCCGGAGCAACTCCTTGATCATGTTGACGACCACGCGGGACTTGCTGATGGTCGTCAGGCCGGTCTGCTCTTCCATCGACTGCCTCCTTCCAGGGGGTCATCCGACGCACCCCGCAGGCATAAGTGCGGCGAAGTATCGAGAGCCATAGTTCTCAGTTAACGTCATCCGCGAATGCGGAACTTGGTGCTGAGCAGATCCTCCGTCCGGGAAGACGGGCCTACGTAGACAGTGTAGGTGAGCGGCTCCACAATCCATTTGGCCTGCTGCTCGTCGTAGTAGGCCAACTGCCTGGCCGCAAGAGAGAGATCCACTTGTTTCATTTGTCCTGGCTCAAGATGAATCTTCGAGAAGCCCTTCAGTTCTCTGGCCGATCTCTCGACACAGGAACCTTCGCACCCGGCGTAGAGCTGCACTACTTCATCACCGGCGACATTCCCCGTGTTGCTGACATCCACGCTGACCTTCAGGGCCTCATCCGGGCCGATCTCACTTCGCTCAATCTGAAGGTTCTTGTACGCAAAGGTGGTGTAGCTGAGGCCAAAACCGAAGGGAAAGGCAGGAACTTGCCCGTGCTTGTCCATTAGGCGGTAGCCGTGAAAGTAGCCGTATTCGATGGACTTCGCCTTCTTGTCAAACAATGGCAACTGGCTCATCGATTTCGGGAAGACACATGGCAGCTTCCCACTCGGATTCACCTTCCCTAGAATGATATCCGCCAGGGCGTGTCCCCCTTCCATGCCCGGATACCAGGCCATGAGTAGTGCCGGAACCTTCTCCCGCCAGGCCTCGGTGATGATGGCGCTGCCTCCCATGAGGACCACAACCGTATTCGCATTCGCCGCGACAGTCCGCAGAATCAAAGCCTCATCATGCGGCTTGAGGGCAAGGGAGTCCCTGTCGCCACCTATGGTGAACATGTTCTCGCCTTCATCCTTGTAGGTGCATCCGACGACCACGATTGCCGTGTCCGCTTGGCGCGCCGTGTCGGCGGCCTTTCCCGCGTTTCTCCCATCGTTGTACACGATCTCGCAGTAGCGCGGCATTGCCGCCCGAATCCCCTCAAGCGGCGTGACGACATAGGGTGGCCTGGTCCTGCTGCTGCCTCTGTCGCCGAAGTTGGGCTTGGCAGCAAGCCAGCCAATGACTGCGATTCTTCTGACGCGCGCAGTATCGATGGGCAGCACCCGCTGAAGGTCAGCTCCAATGGGCTCGTTCTTGAGCAGCACCATGGATTTCTGAGCCGCTTCGCGGGCCAGAGCTTTGTGCTCCGGACTGACGACTGCTTCCGGCCGGTAGCGCCCTGGTTGGCCAATCCGCGCGAATCTGATCTTCTGCCTCAGTATCCGCAACACGGCTTCGTCGATCACTTCCTCAGACACTGTGCCTTTGCGTACCAGCCGCATCAGCCTCTTCCCAAAATGAATGGTGACGGGGAACTCCACATCCAGGCCGGCACTTGCAGCCTTTCCGTTGCGGATTCCCAGGACGAAGTCGGACATTACGAAACCGTCAAAGCCCCACTCTTTCTTCAGGATATCGCGCAGCAGATGCGGATTGTGCCCGCAATAGTGGCCGTTCACCTTATTGTACGCACTCATCACACAGGCGGCACCCTCATCGACGCAGCGTTTGAAGTGCGGCAAGTACACTTCGCGCAGTATCCTCTCGCCTATGCGGATATCCACGTGCCACCGCGACTTCTCGATGCTGTTTGCCGCGAAGTGCTTGACGCAGGCCATGGCGTGGCGCTGGATGCCACGTACCAAGGCTGCTCCCATTACTCCCAGATGGTACGGATCCTCCCCGTACGTCTCCTGCGCCCGGCCCCAGGCCGGATGTCTCAGGAGGTTGATGCAAACGCTGCCCATGATGTTCGCTCCCTGGGACCTGGCCTCAACGCCCATGGCGTCGCCGATCCGCTCTTCGAGTTCGGTGTCCCATGAAGCGCCTCGGGCCATCGAAACGGGGAAACAGGTGGAATGGTTCATGACCACTCCCCTCGGTCCGTCACTCCAAGAGAGCGCGGGTATTGTGAGCCGCTCATTCTCAGGTGCGGGGAGCGGGCGTATGTTGTAGGCCAACCACACCTCAAGAAGGCCGGGAAATAACGAAGTACTGCCAGACATCTGCTGGATCTTCTCTTTGAGACTCATCTGAGTCAGCAGGTGTCTGGCCTTTTCGTCTGCCTGCTCTTTCGTGAGAGGTGCACTGTCCTTGGGCCCTCCCGACCCGCTCGGAGCCTTGGATTCTGCCATCTTCCCGGCCCTCCTTCAGGGGATCACGTCTTGCTTCAAGGTTTCATCGTGTGCCTGTGCTCTTCTCCAATGCTTCGTATCTTCGCAGCAACTTCTGAACCGGATGACGATTCGCTTCGATAGGATTGGCGAAAGAGGCCTTGTCGATCTGCACAAACCTGCTGGCGGCTTCCTCGTAGGATATGTTGAGGATTGCCCTGGCTCCACTGATGGCGCACCCCAGAGCCGCGGCGAAGGCGGCATGCCGGATGTTGTAGGTGTTGGAGTCAAAGACATCGGCGATCAGTTGCCTGAGGAAGCGGTTCTTCGCAGCACCGCCTACCACACAAAGCGCGTCAGTCTCGCTCAGATGGCCGGAGTGCAACTTCAAGGAGAGCGCCTGAGATACGTGAAGAGAGCGGATGTTCATCCGGGCGTCTTGATCGTCGAAGCCATCGCGGACTATGCCGGCTGCCCTCAGAGGCACCGACTCCTCCCTCAGATACGGCAGCATCAGCGGCTCTTCCTCCCGGAGGGTGGCTTCCCCGGCAGCCGAGACATAGGCTTCCCACTTGCTGTCACCCTCACCGCCAGAGGTGTTCTTCGCTATGTACTTCTCCATGAAGGACTCGTGCATCTTGGCACCATTGGTGAACACCGTCAGCGCCATGGCGGTGCCCGGCGTGTAACCGAACACGTTGTACTCTCCGCTCACAGAAGGGACGATCTTCCTCATCTGGCCGTTGACGGTGTAGCTGCTGCCCAGAGAGACCACTGCCTGCCCCCCGCAGCCGAGCAGCGTGGCCGGATTGTCCCCGGTCCCCGCGAGCACCACGGCGCGGGCACTGACACCGTACCTCCGGACGAAATATGAGGCGACCGGCCCCAGCACCGTGTCGTAGTGCACCATCTCACCGAGTCTGCCTCGCAAGGGCGAGCGGACATCCCGGCTTACCAGGTATTCATCTGCCGCTTTCAGCACCGCCTCACTCCAGCCTGGCTGACGGATGTCCAGGGTATTGAGGTTCGTGCCCCAGCCATCCCCGGTATCCACCGGCGCCACCTTCCCGGCCAGAATGGACGTTAGAAAGGCGCTCAACAGGAAGATGTGGGCGGTGCGGCCATACTCCCCCGGGGACTCCCCGGCCCACTTCAGAATCTGGGCTGCAGGGAAACGCAGTTCCCCCCGGTTTCCGGTGAGCGAGGCCATGGATCCGTGCTTCTCCAGTCCTCTTGCCAGGTGGTCCGCTTCCCTCACCGGTGACCGGTCCTCCCAGATGGGTGACGTTCTCCTGGTAATGCTCGGCGCAAGCTGGGTCAGAAGATCCTGCGCGGCGTCCAGAGACTCGACCCGCTTCCGGAAGGACGCATCGGCATACATCGTGCAATGCTGCATGGCGTCGATCTTCACCGCCCCAATGCGGCCCGGATCCACGCTGCTCTTCCGCAGTCTGCCGAAGACCAGATCGAGCGCTTCGAGCAGCATGAAAGGCGAGGTGTGCCTTATGGCCGGAAGCTGGCTCGGGAGTACGCCACCTTCCGTGCCGTACCCTGGAAAGGCGGTGTCATAGTCGAAGGAGTCCGTATGCACAACCCCGGCACCATGGACGTCCAGGACCAGCGCCTTGACCGACTGGGTACCGAAGTCAATTCCCAGGGTGTAGAGGGCGTTTCCTCCAGCTTCACTTTCGACCATTACGCGGGCTCCATCAATGTCAGCATTCGCCTTCAGCAAGAGACGTGTCGCTAGCTGCTATATGTCCCGTACTCCTGAAGCGTCTCCCACATCGCCATGATGTTCTCCGCTGGCACATTGCCCTGGATGTTGTGAACCGTCGCGAACACGAATCCGCCGCCAGGCATCAGGTCGGTGATGCGGCGCTTGACATCTTCGCGCACTTCTTCCGGGGTGTGATTCTCGTCAAACACGCGCTGCGTATTCACCCCGCCACCCCAGAAGACCAGGTCTCTCCCGTATTCACGCTTCAGTTCGGCCGAATCCATGCCTGCCGCACCGACTTGCACCGGGTTAAGGATATCCAGCCCGATCTCGATCAAGTCGGGAATCACCTTGCGGATGGAGCCACACGAGTGCAGGAAGATCCTGGCTCGCCCGCGTGAATGCACGAAGTCGAACAGCTCCCTGTGCAATGGCTTGATGTACTGGCGGTATGAGCTGGGTGAAATCAGCATGTCGTGCTGCCCGGCGAAGTCGTCAGCCATCTGGACCACGTCGATCATGTCTCCCAGGAGATCGAACATCTTCTCCCAGTATGCCAGCTGCATTTCCAGCATGCGCCGCATTAACTTCTGCGAAAGGGCAGGCCTCCCGACGAAATCGGCGTATCCGTCCATGAAACCGCGGGTCCATAGATACAGCTCGAAAATACCGGCCGAAAGGTTTCCTATAACCAGGGCCTTCTGCTCCTGTTCGATTACGCGTCGAGCCGCCTCCCTGAGGCCGGCGAAACGGGCTGGGTCTCTGGGGTCCGGAAGTGCGTAGAGGTCAACCGCTGATTCGTCGATACGACCGCCCAGGGGATGGTCAAACATGTCGTAGTACAGGCCCCCAACCTTGGGCATCCGCCAACCGATCCCGTATTCGTCGTAGAAACAGGTGTAGTTGCCACCCTCCATATCCTTGATATCAATCTTGTGGCTGGCGGAGGAGCGCGGTGCAATGTTCTTGACGTCCACGCCCAGGCGATCCATCACGTCGTCATCAACCTGGGCCAATTGCTGGACAACATCAACTATGGTGGGCTGTACCTGCGGAAGTCCCAGGTAGTCTCTCAGCGTGCTGTAGGCTCTCACGTTGATGCCAGTCAGCACCGTGCCACCCAGGTCAAACGGGATCCGGTCCGGTTCTTTGTGGTCCAAAGAGGTTAGAACGCGCTCTCGTGAGTTCATTCCGCAGCCTCCATATCCGATCCAAACCCGGCAAGGTCATCTGCGCAGGATCAGGTCCGTCATCCTCTTGTGCCATGGGACATCCGCCCACATTCCTTCGAAGTGAGGTTGGCAGAAGTTGCTGGTGCACATCCCCTTCCATCCCCTCTCAGATGCCAGGCGAACACCGTTCTCGGCGATGTCTTTCACCCATTCCCACTCCTTACCCCTGCCGACCGGAGTGACGTCATCATAGTTGATCGGCCCCCATGCTTCAGTGGTGAAGAGGGGGATGTTGTTCTTCCGGCCCCATTCCGCCCAGAAGTCAATGCGAGCTTCAAGCATCCTGATGTACTCTTCGCGGTGTTTCGGGTACAGATTGGCCGCGCGCCTGGCATGAATTCTCACATTCCCCGGGTACTTGGGGAATCCAATGTGGGTGAGGATCTGCCCGCTTCCGAAAAACCAGCCCATGTGGTCTGACAACCAGATGTGCACCTCAGCCACGTCGAACGAGCTCACGTCGATCTTCCGCATCTCGCGGGAACCTATTGCTTGAAACGAGAAGGTGTATCTCAGATCGGGGTACTTGTCGCGCAGCGGCGCGATGGCACCATCAAAGTAGCTCTTGATCAGCTGCTTTGCCCTTTCATCCCACTTCCGCGACAGATTGAGCGCCATCCATACATCTCCAGATCGTTTGGATCGGAATATCCTGGAGTATGGCCCCGGCGCCCATTTGCTCAGCGGGAACTCATTGCAGATATCAACCCACACTATGCGGTCGTGCAGTCCCTCTTTGCTGAGCAGATCGAGAGTCTCCAGCCATACGCGCGCGTAGTCTTGGGGCGATTGTATGGTGTCGACGCGCCCCAGCGTGTCGCGGTTGTACCACGAAGAGAGGCCGACGTAGATGCCCCGATCGGCCGCCTTGCGGATGAACTCGATCAGCGCCCGGTGCGGCTCAACCTGCACAGGTTGGTGATTTCCCCACATGAAGCTGTCTGGCTGGGCCAGAACAGTGAACCGCTCAACCAGGTCACCCTCCGGTCCTCTCGCCACCAGGTGCGGGAAGGCATCCAGGCGGACGCAGTTGTAGCCACGTTCCGCCAGTTGGTACAGCACACTATCCCAATCCGCATATTCGGCTTCCTTGCCCGTGCGGCGGACAAGCCATGAGAAGTCCCACATGGCGACAGCATATTTTGCCTGGAGCCTGCTCCTTGTCCTCTCTGACATTCCAAGCCTCCATTTACAGTGTACGGGCGGCCGACTGTCACCTAGCCGTATAACCTCCGTCTATCACCAGGTCATGCCCTGTCACGTAGCTGGAAGCGTCTGATGCCAGGAAAAGCACCGCACCCCGCAGCTCTTCCGGTTCGCCCAGGCGTCCCATGGGAGTCAGGGATTCCCACGCTGGGAAGAGGTGTGACATTCCTGCCAGCGTCATCTCCGTCTTGATGTAGCCCGGGCTTATTGAATTCACCCGGATACCGTATTGTGCCCATTCCACAGCCAGGGACTTGGTTAGCATGACAACACCAGCCTTGGAGGTGTTGTAGACAGCCTGTTTCTGGGGCACATTCACTGCAGAGCCTGACAGCGAAGCGATATTGATGATGCTACCCTGCCTCTGCGGAATCATTATGCGCGCCGCCGCCTGACAACCGAGAAAGACACCCTTCATATTGGTGTCCAGAATGCTGTCCCAGTCCTCTTCTGGCATCTCCTCAGCCGGCTTCTGTATGCTGATTCCGGCGTTGTTCACACAGATGTCCAGACGGCCCAACTGTTGCACGGTCTCGGCGAACGCTTTGTCAACCTGTCCCTTCTTTCTCACGTCTGCCTGGACAGCTGTGCCTTTGCGACCCAGGCGCTGGATCTGTTTCAGCACCGGCTCAGCATCCTTCACGTTTCTCACCAGGATAGACACATCGCAGCCAGCCTCAGCCAGAGCTATCGCCAGCACCCGGCCAATGCCGCGTCCGGCGCCTGTCACCAGCGCCTTCCGCCCTGTCACATCGAAGAGATCCTGTGGACTCACGGTACCCTCCTTCACGCTGTGATACAGACCCCAACACTACTCCAGGCTCTCCGCTAATCAGGCATGTCTCTTCTCAATCTCCCTCAAGTTCTGCAGTCCCTTGACCGCCAGTTCCTCTCCCGTCTCAGCGAATTTCCGCCACATGGCGCACAGCCTGTTCAACTCCACAAAACCAGGGTCGAATGATTCGATGACAATTGGGCCCTTGTACTTGATCTTCCTGAGTGCGGCGAAGAATTCCTCCCACGGCACAAGTCCGGTGCCAGGGATTCCACGATTGTTTTCACAAGCGTGAACGTAGCCTAGGTACTTCTTTCCGCATGTCTCCACGGCTCCCGCAAAGCTCTGCTCTTCACGGATCATGTGGAAGGAGTCCAAATGCACCTTCAGGTTGCCGGTGCCCACATCACGGCAATACTTCACGGCGTCTTCCGCCACGTTCAGGAAGTGGGTCTCGAACCGATTGACAGGCTCAACTGCAATGACAATGTCGCTCTTGCTCTTGGCATAGAGAGCGACCTCGCGCATCGATTCTACTGACCAGATCCACTCATCTTCTGTCCTCGGTCTGCCGCTGAGGTAACCCCAGCCAGCGTAGTTCACACCGCCCAGTATGCTTGATCCTATTTCAATGTTGATATCAACCAGCTTCTTCAGCGTTGCGATGCCATTTCTTCTTCTTTCGGGATTTGGGTCAATCAGGTTGGATTCTGAGGGCAGGCCAATGGTGGTCACTACCTCAATACCCACCTCTTTCACCTTCTCCTTGACGGCCTCCGTGGGGGACCTCTCCGGGTGCCCCACATTAATATCAAGCACTTCAAATCCCAGCGCTTTCGCTTTCTGGATGAGATGCAAGTCCTTTGCCCCGAAGTCCTCTGTCCATATCAGCGAATCTACACCAAACTTGAACATAGTCGCTCCTTCGTCAGCATAG
>Ga0105101_10000322_pt1 | contig 19349 bp, 20 predicted proteins | sample PPLLak21cMay2015_2_FD_87037 | JGI IMG/M metagenome (GOLD analysis project Ga0105101, IMG submission 87037) | Freshwater sediment microbial communities from Prairie Pothole Lake near Jamestown, North Dakota, USA - PPLs Lake P8 Core (1) Depth... | ecosystem: Environmental > Aquatic > Freshwater >... | reverse complement strand
TACATACCTCCGAAAAGCGAACCGGAACGTGAAGGCAGAAATCCTATGATTGTAATAATAAAAAACAATACTACTGCAAACCGGTTTATTGATCTCTTTTTTGCCGGATCCCGGAATATTTCAGCCATGAGGATCAGCAAGACTGCAATCGTCAGTAGCAATTCATTCCGCATTATTAAGAAACTTGCCAAACTCATACTTTTTCTTCCGGAGTATTTATCAGTTTAAAATCAGAAAGGGTTAAAAGTCAGAATTTTATTTATTACAGGCTGAAGGCTTGAGCCAATCATTTTCGAGAGCATGAAAGGTGCAAGACCAATAAATGCCACAAAGCTGATGAGGGTAACTGCGGAGATCTTTTCGAACCATTTTGCATCTGTAAAATGATAATAATTCTCATTTGTTGTCGGACCAAGTAAAAGGATTGCAATTACCCTGAGGATATAGACTGCAGTAATTACTATTGACGTTACTGCAATAATTGTCGCAATCCTGTGAAACAGGTCCGGATGCTGGAATGCACCTACAAATATTGTCATTTCGGCAACAAATCCGCTTAGTCCCGGGAGTCCCAGTGAAGCCAGTCCGGCAATTACATAGCAAACAGAAAGAAATGGAATAACTTTCATTAAACCTCCCATTTCATTGATCATCCTTGTATGTGTGCGACCGTAGAGCATCCCGATGAGTGCAAAGAAAAGGGCAGTCATCAAACCATGTGAGATCATCTGGATTATGGCTCCGTTCATTGCCGTTTTGTTCATCATCAGGATTGCGAACAAAACCAGGCCGCAATGACTTACAGAAGAATACGCATTTATATATTTAAGATCCTTCTGGGCAATGGCGCCAAATGCACCGTAAATGACACTTACCGTTGTAAGAATAATAAAGATCCATGATAATTCCCTGGCAGCTTCAGGCATAAGGAAGATTGCAACTCTGAAAGCGCCATATCCTCCAAGCTTCATCAAAACACCGGCATGAAGCATCGATACGGCAGTTGGTGCAGACGAATGCCCATCGGGCGACCATGTATGAAAAGGGAAAAGTGCTCCAAGTACTCCGAATCCGACAAATGTCAGCGGAAAGAAAATATACTGAGCTGACATTGGAATTTTAATCTTAGATATCTCAAGAATGTTGAAAGTCAGCCTGCCACCTTCAGGTGCTGAATTAAAATATATCCCGAGTATTCCGACAAGCAGAAGAGCTGAAGCTCCCATAAGCATAAGTGTCAGCTTCATAGCTGAATATTCCTTTGGTCCGCTGCCCCAAATTCCGATAAGGAGGTACATCGGAATAACTGCAAGTTCATAGAAAAGGAACATTGTAAACAGGTCAATCGAAATAAAAAAACCAAATACCCCGGTTGCCAGAAGTATAAGTGATATAAAAAACTCCTTAGTGAGAAATTCCATTTCCCATGATGCAAAAATTCCGGCTATGACAACTATTGAAGTCAGACCGATCATTGCAACTGAAATACCATCGACACCTACCGCATAGTGAATATTAAAGCTTTTGAACCAGACTATATCTCTTACGAAAAGCATCTCAGCCATATTCCCGGCATGGCGGGCCGAAATGTAAAGAAATATCAGAATGGCTGCCAGAAGTAATTGAATTCCCATTCCGACTGCAGCCACGATCCTTACCTGCCTGATATCTCTTATCAGTACTATCCCGGTTATTGTCAAAACCGGAATTACAACAAACAGGGTCAAAATATCCATAGTTTAATACTTGTTCTTAAAGTTTAAGGCCACAGATAAATAAATATTAATAGCAGCAATATTACTCCTGAGATAAAAACAAAAGCATATTTTTGAATCTGACCCGACTGGAAGCCTCTTATTCTGAAAGAGACTGCCTGAGTAACGTAAGCTATTGAATTCATCGTACCATCAACAATATGCCTGTCAAACCAGGCTACCGGTTCAGAAATAAATCTGAAAATGATCTTTTTTGTAACGAAAAGATATATTTCATCAATATAAAATTTATTATATGCCCATTTATAGGTGTATTTAAATGTTGCCGCAAGCCTGTCAGGAATTGTGGACTTTTTCCCGTAGAGTATATATGCTGTCCCGATTCCCAGAAGACCAATGAGAACCGAGGGTATGGCAATTATCCATTCTATCTCAGTCTCAAATGCTTTACCATCCGAGGTTACCAGTTTATTAAATGGTATAAATCCTGAAATTGCTGCCCCGATTGCAAGAACAATCAGCGGTATTGTCATCGTTACCGGGGCCTCATGAGGTGTTTCATGATAATTAGCTTCTTCTCCCGAGAAAACATTGAAATAGAGCCTGAACATATAAAAAGCGGTAAGACCTGCAACAGCATATTCAACCGCAAATAAGAATTTGTTATGATGGAAGGCAGCTGCAAGAATTTCATCCTTACTGAAGAATCCTGAGAAAGGCGGAATACCTGCAATCGTAAGGCATGCAATAAGAAAGGTTAAATGGGTAACAGGCAGATATTTGCGAAGGCCACCCATATCGGTCATGTAATTGCTGTGAACAGCATGAATGATTGCTCCGGCTCCAAGGAACAATAACGCTTTGAACATTGCATGTGTGAACAGATGAAACATTGAAGCCATGTAACCCAGGCCCGCATGTCCCGCGTATCCTGATACTCCCAGTGCAAGCATCATATATCCTATCTGCGAAATTGTTGAATAGGCCAGAACCCGTTTTATATCAGTCTGGGTGCAGGCGATTATGGCAGCAAATAAAGAAGAAAATGCACCGACATATGCAACAACATCGAGAGCTGCCGGTGCCGAGAATGCATAAACCGGAAACATCCTTGCTACCAGATATACCCCTGCAACAACCATTGTCGCCGCATGAATAAGAGCGGAAACCGGAGTAGGACCTTCCATGGCATCAGGAAGCCAGATATGGAACGGAAACATTGCTGATTTTCCGACACCACCCAGATAAACCAGAATCATCGACCATGTCATAACCGAAAGCCCCATAAAGGCAATCCCTCCACCCTGGGCAATTGCCGGTCCGTCCGGATCGGTAAGCGTAATAAAATCAAATGTTCCGGTGTGGAACGATAATAAAAGAATACCGATAAGGAACCCGAGATCTGCAAATCGTGTTACAATAAAAGCTTTTTTTGCAGCTCTTACAGCCGAAGGTTTCTGATAATAAAATCCAATGAGAAGATATGACGATATCCCGACAAGCTCCCAGAAGATATACATCTGGAAGATATTGGTAGCCAGTACAAGACCGATCATTGAAAAACTGAACAGGGAAAGAAAGGCAAAATACCGTTCAAAGCCCTTTTCTCCCTTCATGTAACCAAGGCTGTATATATGGACCATAAATGAAACTGTGCATATCACTATAAGCATCATTACAGAAATCGGATCAAGCAGAACACCTAAGTCAATATGCAGCTTATCGGTAAATTCCAGCCAGTTAACATTAAAGGCAGTTATCTTTTGAAAGGTATTATCGATCTTTTCTCCGGAAAAAAAGTAAAACCCGGCTGTTATATAAGATAAAACTGTGATAACTGCCAGACCGGCAGTACCTATCAGACCCGAAAGCCTGGGCTTCAGCCTGTGACCTCCAAGTCCAAGCAGGACAAAAATCAAAAACGGAATAAGTGGTATCCAGACAGTATAGGAGTAGTTAATCATGTATAGTACAGTTTCCTTCGTATTAAAATCAGAACTTCATCATATTAACATCTTCAACATTTATTGTGGTAAACCTCCTGTAGATATTTATTATAATAGCTATAGCCACAGCAGCCTCTGATGCCGCAACAGCAATAACGAACAAGCTGAAAAATAGCCCCTCAAGCTTGTGCGGAAAGAGATACCTGTTAAATGTCAGAAAATTGATATTCACTGAATTAAGTATCAGTTCCACTGACATAAGTATTGTAATCAGATTCCTGCGGGTAAGAAAACCATATACTCCGACAAAAAACATTATTGTTGCAAGGATCAGGAAATATTGAAGGGGTATACCGGTATTCATCTGTTTATTGAGTTAAAGATTGAGATTCTGACTTCCCGGGTGATCCCTTTTTGGCTATTACAATTGCTCCAACCATCGCAGCAAGAAGCAATATGGAAATAACTTCAAAGGGAAGCACGTATCCATCATTTCCGGGTGAGATAAGGCTTTTGCCGATCAGATGCATATCAACCTCCTTTGCAGCTTCAGTCGTGGCAGAAAAACTGTAATCGAGGATTGTAATTATCGAAAGAAATGCACCGGAGATTACTCCAAGAGCCGAAAAAAGGGATTTCTTCCAGCCGACAGGTTCAAATTTCTGGTCGATCTGGCTTGTAAGAAGAATTGAAAAAATTATCAGCACGACTATACCTCCGGCGTAAAGCGTCAGCTGAACGGCAGCAAGAAACTGGTAATTCAGCATAAAATAAAGACCAGCTGTCGATACAAGAACAAAAAGGAGAAATACCGCAGCCCTTAAAATCTTACGGCTTGTAACTGTCAGTATTGAAAAAACTATTATCATGACAGAGAACAAAACAAACATCAGCTGATTAATGGTCATCATTGAACTCCTTTCATTATCTGTGATCCGGGTTTGTTTGATATTTTAGTAAGTTTTGCCCTGTTGAAAACAGCATGTTCAAATTCCTGCGAAAAAGCAAGAGCTTTGGTGGGGCATGTTTTTACACACAGTGCGCAGAAAGTGCACATTCCGAGGCGGTAAATATGTTTATCAATTGCTCTCTTTTTCTTTCCGTCTTCGGTAATGATAGTTTTTGAGATTACCTCTATTGTCCCGTTCGGACAATTGATTTCACATATTCCGCAGCCTGTGCATTTATGCTCATTTTTCTCATTATGGGGCATAACAACTTCACCCTTAAACCTTTCAAACATTACAAGCTCTTTCCTGTTGTTGGGGTATTTCTGGGTTACAATTGTTGAAGGGCGGAAAAAATAGGATCCTGTTACCTTCATCCCTTTTAAAAGTGACCAGACTCCCAGAACAATATCTTTTATATAGTTTAAAATGCTCCTCATCAAAAGATATTTAAATCAGATTTATATTAAAAGTGCCAGCCCATTAGTACCAGAAACGCCATAATCAGTACATTAACCAGGTTAATTGGCAATAAATATTTCCACTCAAGCGTAAGCAACTGGTCAATTCTCAAACGCGGAAAAGTCCATTTGAACCACATCATCAGGAAGATCACAAAGAAAGTTTTCACGAAATACCAGATAAATGGTGGTATGAAATCCATTACATTGTTGAATCCGTCCCAGTGGCCGACATGTAACGGCATCCATCCCCCAAGAAACACCGTTGCAGCTATCGATGCAACAATGAACATATTCATATATTCTGCAAGGAAGAAAAATGCAAATTTAATCCCTGAATATTCAGTATGATACCCGGCTGTCAATTCCGACTCAGCCTCAGCAAGATCAAATGGTCCGCGGTTTGTTTCGGCAGTGCTGGAAATCAGGAATATTACGAAGGCAATAAATGCCGAAATGTGCCCTTTAAAAACAAACCAACCGTCTGCCTGTGCAATTACAATCTCAGAAAGCTGCATGGAACCGGCAAGAATTACAATTGTAATAAGCGAAAGTCCGACCGACAATTCATAACTGACTATCTGTGCTCCGCTTCTTATTGCTCCGATAAGGGAATACTTATTGTTGCTCGACCACCCTGCAAGCAATATACCCACCACGCCCATTGCCGATACAGCTATAACATAAAATACACCAATATTAAGGTCAATTGCATGAAGTCCTTTTGCAAAGGGGATTGCCGCTATTGCCATGAAAGAGGCTATAATAACTATAAATGGAGCCAGGTTAAACAGAAATTTGTCAGCATTCTTTATGCTTACAAGTTCAACGAATAATAACTTCATAAGGTCAGCAATTGTCTGGAACATCCCGAAAGGACCAACCCTGTTTGGCCCGAGCCGGTTCTGCATCAAAGCACACACTTTGCGCTCGGCATAAACCAGAAACAAACCTATAATGGCATAAAAAACAAGGATCAGGACACCTACAATAAGCATCTCGATAACCACTGACCAGAATGGCGACAATGCATTGCGAAGACCGGCGTCGATCCATTGCGTCAGCGAGGTAAAATCGCGAATATCAAATGGCATATTGTTCCTTTTTATTTTTTATCTCTCTTTACCCAGCCCCTCCTTCGCTTTCGAACAGCTTCAGCGAAGCAAAGCCGGGAGGGGAGCTTAAAGTTTTATCCTGCACCGCACACCGCATGCCGCATGCCGCATACCGCTCACCTACCTGTCAATATCCGGTATTATCAGATCAAGCGAGCCGCCTATTGCAACCAGGTCAGCGATCTTAAAACCTTTACTGATAATATTAAGGACAGAAAGGTTTGCAAAATTCGGTGAGCGGAACTTGACCCTGTATGGATTTTTATTTCCGTCACTTATTATATAAACTCCCAGTTCACCGCGTGCCGTTTCAACTCTCTGATAATATTCACCCTCAGGAAGTTTGATAACAGGTTTCATTTTGACTGCATACTCTCCTTCAGGGATATTATCAATAAGCTGATCGATAATATTCATCGATTCTCTCATTTCCTCCATCCTTACCAGGTACCTGTGGAAAGTATCTCCATCATAAAATAAAACTTCATTGAAGTTCACCCTGTCGTAGGCACTGTATGGTTCATACTTCCTGACATCACATGAGAATCCTGAAGCTCTGCCGACAGGACCGGTAGTTCCGTAGGATATTGCATCGTTCAGGGATAATCTTCCGATTCCTTTTGTACGCTCCCGGAAAATAACATTGCCGGTCAGAAGCTGATCATACTCCGGCAGTGTCTTTCTGAAATATTTTAAAAATTCTTTGACACGTTTCTGGAAATTCGGATGAATGTCGTACATCAAACCTCCGGGGCAATTGTAGCTGACTAACATGCGGCCGCCACATGTCTCTTCAAATATATCCATTACTTTTTCCCTGTCACGCAACCCGTAAAAAAAACAGGTAAGCCCGCCGAGATCCATTCCGAAGGTTGCCCAGTAAAGCTGATGCGACTGTATACGTGTCAGCTCTGCCATTATTGTACGAATTACCTTTACCCTGTCGGGGATATCAATTTCAAGTGCTTTTTCAACATTCAGACAAACAGCTTCATTATTAATATGAGCCGAGAGATAATCCATCCTGTCGGTCAGATGAATTATCTGGGGATATGTAATACTTTCGCACATTTTTTCGATCCCCCTGTGTACATATCCGATATGGGGCTCAACATTTTTTACTATTTCCCCTTTAAGTGAAACAACAAGACGGAGCACACCATGTGTCGATGGGTGCTGAGGGCCCATGTTGATTGTATATTCCTCCTGCTCGCCGGTGCCTGTCTTTTTTGCCAGTTCTTCCATTAACTCTTGGTGACAATATTTATGTTGTCTACATAGTCCTTCCTCAATGGAAAGCCCCATGATCTGCTGAGGAAAAGTCTTCTCAGATCAGGATGATTTTTAAACTTAATGCCCAACAGGTCAAATACTTCACGCTCGTGATATTCTGCTGTCTGCCAGATGTCAGTCACTGAGTCAATCATGGGATTATCCCTGTCCGGTGTTCTGGTTTTTATGACAACTGAGTGATTATATTTCGTTGAACGAATATGATACACCACCCCAAGATCATTTCCATAGTCAACTCCCGAAAGGCAAAACAGAAAATCAAAACATGTATTCTCATTGTCCTTCAGCTGGTTTGCTAACCGGTGTAATTTTGAAGCAGGAACACTTATTTCGAGAAACTGTTTTCCTTCTTTTATCTCAATTTCCTCATCAAATAACCTGATCAGTTCACTTAAGCCGGTATTGTCCATTGATATTCAGGTATTAAAGTGAGCTTATTTAACATCATGTGAAGCGTTACGCTTCTTCCTCGATTTTATGGTTTCCGTTTCTATCTTACGCTGGAGCTGAAGCATGCCATACAGAAGTGCTTCAGGTCTTGGAGGGCACCCGGGTACATATACATCCACGGGAATTATATGATCTACTCCTTTTACAACAGAGTATGAATTGAGGAAGAATGGTCCTCCCGAAATGGCACATGCCCCCATTGCCACAACATATTTGGGTTCAGACATCTGATCATACAGACGTTTCAGCACCGGTGCCATTTTGTTTACGATCGTGCCAGCAACAACTATTACGTCAGCCTGACGGGGGCTGGCACGGTAAACCTCCATCCCGAACCTCGCAAAATCATGTCGTGGAGCACCCGTTGCCATCATTTCAATACCGCAGCAGGCTGTGGCATAAGTCAGTGGCCACAGGGAATTCTTTCTTCCCCAGTTTATCACGTCGTCAATTGTTGACAGGAGAATATTTGTACCGGATTCTTCAAAAAGTTCAAGACTTTCGTTATCCTTAAACTCCTCTTTCTTCATTCCTTTTATTCCCATACAAGAGCATGTTTTTTCCAGGCATATAGTAATCCCAAACCCAGGATAAGAAAGAAAATCACTATTTCAATAAAAGCAATCATCCCGACCTCTTTCATTACCACCGCCCATGGAAAGATAAAAACTGTCTCAACATCAAAAACAAGGAAGAGGATTGCAAAAAGATAATACCCGACATTGAACTGAAGCCAGGTAAGACCCGTTGTGGGAATACCGCATTCGTAGGGTTCAAATTTCTGGGGATTTATTGACCTTGGAGCTATAATTCCTGACAGGATAAGGACAAGTCCCACAAATATTGCGCCCACCATAAAAAAGAGCACAAGCCATTCGTTATTCATAAAGCCGGGATTTAGTCTTATATAAAGCCGGACAAAAATATAGCTTCTTTTGTTCTTTGTGAAAGAATTAACAATAAAATAAAGTGATAATTGTCACTCAACCAAAGCGAATGTATTTTATAAGTTAATTTCGCAGCGCTTAGCCGCTTTAGTTGAGCTTATCCATTTACAAATTCAGCTTATATATCTGCAGGCATCATGATGAATTTCATATTGTTTTCTGGATTTTAATTACTATTTTTCACTCTTTCGAACATACTTTTATTTTTAAAAATAAATATATTTAAAAATGAGTTCAGATCCCCACCATTCAATACCTGCCGGACTTGGTTCAGAAGTTTTTGAAAATACTGAAGTAAAAGTAAGCAGGTGCTACCAGTGCGGAAAATGCTCGGCCGGCTGTCCTTTATCGGAAGAAATGGATTATCCGCCCAGTCTCATCATGAGAATGTTGCAGACGGGAAATAAGGAAATGGAGGAGAAGGTTTTAAGTTCCTTTTCCATCTGGGTCTGCCTCACATGTGAGATGTGCTTTGCCCGTTGCCCGATGAGCATAGATATTCCGAAGATGATGGATTTTTTGCGAGAAAAGGCTTTAAGAGAGAAGAAATCAAATCCAAAAGCAAAAGAGATAGTGGCTTTTCATAAATCATTTCTTGATTCTATAAGATACACCGGCAGATTGTATGAGATAGGTTTATTTGCTGATTATAAAACCAGAACTTTAAAAATCCTTGATGATTTAGCCCTTGCACCTAAAATGCTTATGCGTGGCAAGCTTAATATCTTTCCTGAACTGATACATGACAGGTCAGGAATAGCCTCTATCTTCAGGAAAACCGTAAAGAAAAATAAAAATTAAAAATATGACCCTCGGATTTTATCCCGGCTGCTCTTTGAAAGGATCTTCCCGCGAATACGCGGAATCGGTTCTTGCAGTAGCTGAAACCTTCGGTATTACAATGCAGGAGATCTCAGACTGGAATTGCTGCGGAGCTACGGCAGCGCATAATCTTAACAGGGATTTATCACTTGCTTTGCCTGCCCGGATACTTGCTCTCGCTGAGAAACAAGGGCTTACAGAAATTGTTGTCCCCTGTGCCGCATGTTACAGCAGGCTTACAGTTACCAGGTATGAGCTGTCAAAAGATCCGGCGCTGAAAGCAAAGATTTCTGAAATCAACAACATGGAGTTTAATGGAACTATATCAATCCTTAACATTATCCAGATGATTGATAAGTATATAACTCCTGTTCTTGAAAGTCGTGTTGTAAAGCCTTTCGATCATAAAGTGGCATGTTATTATGGCTGTTACCTTGTAAGACCGCATGAGATACTGAATTTCGATCGTGAAGAGGATCCGCAAACAATGGATGAATTAATGCTGAAGATAGGCGCCACGCCTATTGACTGGGCATATAAAACCGAATGTTGCGGAGCAGGATTATCTGTATCAAGGACAAAGTCGGTTGGAAGGTTATCCGGAAAGATAATAGGTGATGCAAAAGACAGGGGCGCGGAGGCAATGATCGTGGTATGCCCAATGTGTCACTCTAACCTGGATATGCGCCGGGATTCAGTTAATTCTTACCTCGGAGAAAAAGTTGATATCCCTGTTCTTTATGTAACCCAGGCAATTGGCCTTGCCGTCGGGATCGAAAGAAAAGCCCTGGCATTACAAAGGCATTTTGTTAAAGTAACTATTTAATTATTAATATGTATATACTACCTGTACTATGTCAAAAATAGGAGTATTTGTTTGTCATTGCGGAGAGAACATCAGCGCTACTGTCGATTGCGTAAAGGTAGCCGAAACCGCTGGCAGATATGAGGGTGTTACTTTCAGCGTCGACTATAAATATATGTGTTCCGATCCCGGACAATCCATTATAAAGAACGCTATTATTGAAAAGGGTCTTACAGGAGTAGTCGTAGCATCATGCTCTCCGAGAATGCACGAACCCACCTTCAGAAAAGCCTGTGCTGAAGCAGGACTAAATCCGTATATGTGCGAGATGGCAAATCTCAGGGAACATTGTTCATGGGTACATGAAAAAGGGGAAGCCACTACTGAAAAGGCAATTGACCTGGTAAGAATCCTTGTTGAGAAAGTGAAGTATAATCAGTCCCTTAACGCAATCAAAGTTCCTGTTACAAAAACAGCTCTTGTTATCGGAGGAGGTATTGCTGGCATCCAGGCCAGTCTTGACATTGCAAATGCAGGCCATAAAGTTATACTTATCGAGAAAGATCCTTCAATAGGCGGACATATGTCCCAGCTTTCGGAGACTTTCCCTACATTAGACTGCTCCCAGTGTATTCTGACACCGAGGATGGTTGAAGTTGCCCAGCATCCGAATATTACATTATATACATATGCTGAACTGGAAAGCCTTGAGGGATTTATTGGCAACTTCAAGGCAAAAATCCGCAGGAAATCAAAAAGCCTTGATGAAAAAATCTGCACCGGTTGCGGCTTATGCACCACAAAGTGTCCAAACAAAAAGATCCCCAGCGAGTTTAATGAGGGACTGGGTACCCGTACAGCTATTTATGTTCCGTTTCCGCAGGCAGTTCCAAACAAACCCGTGATCGACAGGATTCATTGCACTTATTATATCAAAGGGAAATGCCGGATATGCGAGAAGGTTTGTCCGACACAGGCAATCAGGTTTGACCAGGAAGATCAGATAGTCGAAACCGAAATCGGAGCAATTGTCATTGCAACAGGATTTGCTGTCAAACAAACAGATTTCTTTCCTGAATATGGCTATGGCAAATATCCCGATATTATTACAGGACTTCAGTTTGAACGTCTGGCATCAGCCTCCGGGCCGACATTAGGTGAGATCCGCCGGCCTTCAGATGGAAAGATCCCTGAAAAGATTGTCTTTCTTGCCTGTGCGGGTTCACGTGATGAGGCAAAGGGGATTCCTTACTGCTCAAAGATATGCTGCATGTACATTGCAAAACACGCAATGCTTTATCAGCATAAAGTGCATGGTGGAAAATCATATGTTTTTTACATGGATATCAGGGCAGGAGGAAAAATGTACGAGGAATTTGTCAGAAGAGCTATTGAGGATGATGGAGTTAATTATATACGAGGCAGAGTATCAAGAATTTATGAAAAGAATGGAAAGCTCATAGTGAAAGGAGCAGATACTCTCCTGGGAGGAATTCCGGTAGAGATAGAGGCAGATATGGTGGTTCTGGCGACTGCAGGAGTTGCAAATGAAGGAGCTGAAGAGCTTGCCCAGAAATTGCATGTATCTTACGATTCTTATCATTTCTTTGCTGAGGCTCATCCGAAATTAAAACCGGTCGAGACTAACACAGCAGGTATTTTCCTTGCCGGGGCATGCCAGGCACCGAGGGATATCCCTGAATCTGTATCAATGGCCTCAGGAGCTGCAGTTAAAGTAGCCGGTCTCTTTTCACAGGATGAACTTACACGTGAACCTCTGATAGCAGTGGTAAACCGTCAGGCTGCACCTGTTTATTCCTCGTGTGTAGGGTGTTTCCTTTGCGTTTCTGCATGTCCTTACCAGGCAATTGAGAAGGAAGAAATAAAAAACCGGAACGGTGAAGTAATAAAATCAATTGCTAAAGTAAACCCGGGACTCTGCCAGGGTTGCGGGACATGTGTTGCATTCTGCCGTACAAAATCGATAGATATCCAGGGTTATACCCACGAGCAGATGTATTCGGAAGTTATGGCTCTGTTAAATGAATATTAATATTATTTTTTAATGGCTGATTTTGAACCAAAAATTGTGGCATTTGTCTGTAACTGGTGCACTTATGCCGGTGCGGATCTTACCGGTACAAGCCGTATTAAATATGCCTCAAATGTTCGTATAGTACGGTTCCCATGTACCGGACGGATTGATTATATGCTGTTAATGAAATCATTTGATGAGGGAGCCGATGGCATAATTGTTTCAGGGTGCCATCCAAATGATTGTCATTATACATCCGGTAATTTCCATGCAAGGAGGAGATGGATAATGGTCCGTTCATTATGTGATTTCATCGGAATAGATATAAGACGTATTAAATTTTCGTGGGTGTCAGCGGCAGAAGGTGCAAAATGGGCAGACATCGTCAACACTACAGTTTCCGAAATTCGTGAGCTTGGTCCATACAACGATTATAAAAAGGTCGCTAAACGACCGTTAAAGGAGGTTAGCCATGGATGAATTGAGAAGACGGGCGAAGGAACTTCTTGAGGCTTCATCAGTAAAAGTTGTAATTGGTTATGAAAACGGAACTGATGGTAAGACCCGGGCACTGTTTATAGAAAACCCTGCAGATGCCGGTAAACTTGTTTTTGACAGCCGTTGCATAATGAACCTTGCTGCATACATTACAAAACATGAGGTTAAAAGCAAAGGGAAAATGGCTATTGCTGCAACATTACCTGTAATGCGTGCCATTGTTCAGCTTGCTTCCGAGTTTCAGGTGAATGATAATAATCTTCTTGTTCTTGGAATAACTCCGGAAAGTAAAATGATTGAATTTAAAGATCTTACTGAGGTTGAAACATTTGTCCATCAGTATCAGATTGAAATTGACTCCCGTAATAAGGAGATGCTGGACAGGATAGAAAAAATGACACCTTCAGAACGCTGGGATTTCTGGATTCAGGAGCTTACTCCATGTTTTAAATGTTATGCATGCCGTGCTGCCTGTCCGATGTGTTACTGTCACCGCTGTACTGTCGAGTTCAATCAGCCACAGTGGATACCTGTTCCCTCAAGTGAACTGGGTAATCTGGAATGGCACATAATGCGGGCTATACATCTGGCCGGACGATGCGTCGATTGTGATGCATGTTATAATGCCTGTCCCCTTGCTATTCCTCTTAATCTGCTGACCAAGAGGATGTTGTTGGATGCGCGGGAACATTTCGGAGGTTATCAGCCTTCATTAAAGGCTGAACACCTGATGTCAACTTATAAGCCTGATGATAAAGAAAATTTTATAATGTGATCATGAATATTGACGGTAGATTAGTCAGGAAAGAGTCGCTCGAAAAGCTGTTTAAGATATTGAAGGCAAACAACAGGACAATTGTCGGACCTTCACAAAAAAATGGCAGGATCTCTTATAAAATGGTGGAAAATTATGAAGGGATCACTTCAGAATATATTCAGACTACCCAGTCCCCGAAGGAAGTAGCATTTCCAAGGACCGAAAAAATCCTTGATTATTCGAAAAATGCTGACGGAATGACTGTCAAAGGAATTAACGCAGATGATATTCCTGATATAGTGCTCTGGGGTGTAAGGCCCTGCGATACGATGGGCATGGGAGAACTTAGTGCAATTTTCAACTGGGATTACAGGGATGAGATCTACAACAGCCGTTCATCACGTGTCACTGTTCTTGGTTTCAGCTGTGGCAAATCTGATGAATACTGTTTCTGTACATCGGTCGGAGGTAATCCCGGAAATATTGAAGGAAGCGATATTCTTTTTACACAATTGGGTGAAAATGGTGATTATCTTGCTGAAATAATAACAGAAAAGGGATCACAGGTTGTTTCTCTGGCTTCTGACCTTTTTGAAAAAGCCGAAAATATTGTCAAAGGGAAATTCCTTGCTGATGTTCCTGTCAGGTTTGAAAAGGAGCAGGTAAGGCAAAACCTTGAGAAATACTTTGACAGTGAACAATGGGTAGCCCAATCATTGAAATGTCTCGGATGCGGTGCATGTGCATATGTGTGCCCGACCTGTGCATGCTTTGATATCCAGGACGAAGCTCACGGGAAATCCGGTTCGCGTGTCAGATGCTGGGATTCATGTGGTTTTTCATTATTTACACTGCATACCTCAGGACATAATCCGCGGGAAGTGCAATCACAGCGATGGAGGCAGCGTATAATGCATAAATTTTCATATATGCCTGACAGGCTTTCGGTTTATGGCTGCACCGGTTGTGGTCGTTGCAGCAGGGCATGTCCGGCTGATATGAACATTCTCGACCATCTAATTTCAATTCAGGAGGTTACAGTATGACAGATAATATTTATATGCCATACCAGATGAAGGTTGAAAAGATAACCTGGGAGGCACCTGGTGTTAAAACATTCATGCTGAAGTTTATTAATGAGGATGATCAGAATAAATTCAGCTTCAGCGCAGGTCAGTTTGGAGAGTATTCAGTTTACGGGACAGGGGAATCGACTTTCTGCATTGCCTCTTCACCAACGCGCAAAGGTTATATTGAATGCACCTTCCGACAGACAGGTAAGGTTACTAATGCGCTTTCGAATTGTGAAGAGGGAAGTATAATCGGTTTCCGGGGCCCCTATGGAAATGTTTTCCCGATTGATGAATGGAAAGGCAAAAATCTCCTGTTCATAGCAGGCGGGATTGCATTACCGCCGATGCGTTGTGTTATCTGGAATGCACTCGACCTGAGGGAAAATTTTAAGGATGTGACGATCATTTACGGTGCCAGGACCGTTAAAGACCTTGTTTATAAGCATGAATTAGAGGATTGGAAAAGACGCGGTGATGTAAAACTCATAACTACCGTTGATCCGGGAGGAGAGTCACCTGACTGGAAAGGAGAGATTGGTTTTGTCCCGACAATTGTTGAAAAAGTTGTTCCCTCATCTGCTAATACAATAGCAATTGTCTGTGGTCCGCCTGTGATGATTAAATATACTTTCCCTGTTCTGACAAAACTTGGTTTTGCTGATGAAAACATCTTCACAACCCTTGAAAATCGTATGAAATGCGGATTCGGGAAATGCGGCCGGTGCAATGTCGGGAAAGTTTATGTTTGCAAGGATGGCCCGGTATTTACACTCGCGCAGCTGAACGAGCTTCCAGATGAATATTAAATTATCAACGTTTTATAAGCCGTTTTATAAGCCGTTTTATAAAACGTTTTATAAGCCGTTGATAAATTACATACAAGACACAAAAAAGGCTGTCCTGCATCGGGACAGCCTTTAATATTTCAAACTCAACAGATCAGCCAAAAATACTGATTGCGCCTATCACCAATGAAACTGGCTATTTGCCGGAATAATAAAATCCTTATAAGATGACTCCAAATAATTATTTATAATATATTTGCTGCGTTATTAACTTAAATAACAAAATGAAGTTTTTACCGTCAAGGTATTTAACTGTATTTGTAATACTTATCTTCTCGTCGGGAATATGCGAGGATCAATTTACCATAGATAATAAAGAATCAGGTGAGATATCTTTCAGGAATTGTTCTGAAAATGAATCATCGGAAAAGAATTGTTTGAATTTAGAACTTAGGGAATGCGAGTCCAGACCTATAAATCATGGTGAAAAAGTTGAAACAATAGTTATCCCAAGTCCCGGATCAAATTATTCAAAAGCTCAAAACAATAGCTTATATAATCTTCAGGCATTAAATTTTTTAAAAAAGAAATACTCCTTTCTTTCACAATCCAACCTACTCATATCAAAGACACTCCATAGAAGTATAATGGTCAATATCCTTCGAAATTGATATTGACTCTGATACAAATTCTGCACATCACCAGTTTCCAGAGTATTTTAAAAGTGTCTCAAATGGTATAATACCATCAGTATTACATCCATATTCTCAATGGTACCGTTTTAAAATGCAATATCTCAAAGGATATAATTAATATGTTATTGAGTAAGCGTTTGCTATAAAATAAAGACCATTGTTAGTTATAACAAAGAAAGATTTGAAGCATAAATTGAAATTTTTTTTTATGAACCTCATTAAATTCGATTCAGTCATTGACAACTTATTGCAATCGACCAATAAAATCTCAAAAAAAAGCATTCTTCTGCTATTGTTTTTTTTAGTACCCTTAATGGTCAGTGCCTACACAGGAAAGGTGCCGTCTATTGGTCCTGTAAGGTTTGAATTTATCATTTTCGGATTAATACTCCTGGGAGTTGCCCTCCTTCATAAACAGACTTTCTGGGTTGCTATTACAGGATTGACAGTCCTGCTGATTTTCAAATTCGTTTTTGATCCGGGATTTCATTTTATGGAGCATGTGTTTGGACAAAACTCCATGCATGAACAGCTCATGAACAAAGATCTCCGACAGGGTGAATGGGGTATCATTCTGAACCTTCTGGGATTATTGCTTGGATTTGCGATTCTGGCAAAGATATTTGAAGAATCAGGTATCCCTGAAGCTCTTCCTAAATTTCTTCCAAATGACTGGAGGGGCCCATTTATACTTCTCGTGTTTGTATGCGTAATTTCTTCATTTCTCGATAATATTGCAGCTGCACTGATCGGTGGAACAATTGCCATTGTGGTTTTTAAAAACAAAGTCCACATTGGGTTTATTGCTGCTATCGTGGCAGCCAGTAATGCCGGTGGAAGCGGCAGTGTTGTTGGTGATACTACCACGACAATGATGTGGATTGATGGGGTTAGTCCCCTGAATGTTATTCATGGGTTCGTTGCAGCACTAACAGCACTGGTCTTTTTTGCCTGGTTTGCATCCCACCAGCAGGATAAATACCAGAGAATCTATAACAATCCCGACATTGCAGTTAGAATCGACTGGATTAAATTATTGATGGTTTTTATGATGCTTGCAGGTGCAATTATATCAAATTTCCTTTATGATATGCCAGCTCTTGGAGTATGGATAGCTATATTGGCCGGAGCATTCCTGAGACCTGTTCCCTGGAAAGAGGTTCCTGGTTCAATTAAGGGAACTGTTTTTCTTCTATGCCTTGTTTTCTGTGCATCCCTGATGCCAGTTGAGGATCTGCCTGATGCTTCATGGGTTACCGCACTGGGGCTTGGTTTTGTTTCGGCTATATTTGATAACATACCACTTACAAAATTATGTCTTGATCAGGGACATTACGACTGGGGAATGCTTGCATATACAGTTGGTTTCGGAGGATCAATGATATGGTTTGGTTCATCGGCAGGTGTAGCAATCACCAATAAATTTCCTGAAGCCCGTCACGTGGGTAAATGGGTTAAAAATGGCTGGCATATAGCAGTAGCTTACATAATTGGTTTTACTGTTTTATTTCTTACAATGGGATGGGAACCGGCAGACAACAGGGAACACAAGATTGTTAATTGTCCCGTACCAGGGTGTCCTATGGCAAATAAACCTGATGCCCAACAGGTGAATGATTGATTATATAATAACCTGATAAAACTAACGCACAATGAATGGTCTTACCCTTTATTCTTTTTCACACCAGGGTTTTCCTCATCCGTAACTGGTGTTTTAAGTGTCAATTTTAACAAAACTATCCCAATTACTCCGGCAACAAATGATCCGATAAAGACTGCAATTTTGGATATTTTAATCATTTCCGGAGCCTCAAATGCAAGAAGCCCAATAAAAATTGACATAGTAAATCCGATTCCGCCCAGAAAACCTGCTCCAATTAAGTCCCTCCATCTCAAGTCTGAGGGTAACGTGCAGAGACCTATGCTTACTCCAATTAAAGAAAAGAGCCAAATTCCTAATGGTTTTCCAATTGAAAGTCCAGCCATAATGCCTAAACTATAATTATGCCCTAATCCGGAAATCAAATTACTATCGATTGTAATACAAGTGTTGGCTAAAGCGAATAATGGTAGAATAAGGAATGCAACTGGCTTATGTAAGAAATGTTGAAGAATAAAAGATGGTGATTTTTCACTTCCATCACCAAATGGTATTGCGAAAGCCAATAATACACCGGTTATTGTTGGATGAACTCCTGATCCGGCAATAAGATACCACATTGCCACACCACCAATTAAATATGGAATCAGGCTATGAACTTTTAATCTGTTGATTAACAGTAGAAAGCCAAAAATTACAAGGGCGATGATAACATTTGTGAATGATAACGAGGTTGTATAGAAAACAGCAATGATTAAGATTGCACCCAAATCATCAATGACTGCTAAAGCCGTTAAAAATATTTTCAATGATGCAGGAACTCGGTTACCTAAAAGTGATAAAATTCCAATTGCAAAAGCAATGTCTGTTGCGGTAGGAATACCTGTTCCGGATTGTGCGTTCGTGCCGAAATTAAATATCAGATATACTCCGGCCGGAATAACCATCCCTCCAATTGCACCAAATATTGGTAAAGAAGCATTTTTAAAGTTTGAAAGTTCACCCTGAAAAATTTCCCTTTCCAGTTCCAGCCCGATTAATAAGAAAAAAATGGTCATAAGTCCGTCATTAATCCAACTCACAACACTATGTCCACCAATTTCCTGATTCCAGAAATTTGTATAAGTAAATTGTAAGGGTGAATTAGCCAGGAACAGTGAAAGGATTGTCATAGAAACTAATAGTAATCCCCCTGCCTTCTCGCTGTTAAAAAACTCTTTATAAATTTTTGTCAGTTTCATTTTGTCGATCCAGTCTGTTTCAGGATTTTGCGTACCTATTATTTATTACTATCATATTCTCTAATTCAATATAATGCCTGTTGATTCTAAAGCTGTTATGGTTTTAGAAAGATAAAAGTAGTGTTTGATTATGTTTTTCTTTCAATGATTAATTAAAATTGTTT
>Ga0105101_10000320_pt1 | contig 19383 bp, 13 predicted proteins | sample PPLLak21cMay2015_2_FD_87037 | JGI IMG/M metagenome (GOLD analysis project Ga0105101, IMG submission 87037) | Freshwater sediment microbial communities from Prairie Pothole Lake near Jamestown, North Dakota, USA - PPLs Lake P8 Core (1) Depth... | ecosystem: Environmental > Aquatic > Freshwater >... | reverse complement strand
TAAGCGCAAAAAAAGCCTATTTAAACATCAATCCGTATGATTCAATTATAAAATTTTGGTCCGACCCCTATTTATTGGTCACTGCTGGTTTATTTCTTCTAACCTTTCAGTACATACTTTACCAGATTTGCCAGTGTGGGCTTTTGTCCTTGCATCAGGATGCCTGTCCGAAATATCCTTGCACCGGCCCAGACAGAAAGGACAGTGAAGACAATGATCCCGATCAGACCCGTAATTGGCTGCCACACCGGAATGGAAACGGGCGAGGCCATGCGCACGATCATGAGCATCGGGGTGAAAGGCGGGAAAAGCGATAACCATGTGGCGAAAGAACTCATCGGATTCTGTATCACAGGCCAGACTACAAACAAGGGCATGATCATTGGCAGCATGGCAGGGAATGAAACATTCTGGGCATCTTTGTTATCATTGCATGCCGATCCAAAGGCAGCCATAATGGAACCGGCCATGATCAGGAAAAATACCAGGTATATGAAAAACCAGGGGAGCAGGTGATAGGGTATCTTGTCGCCGGCTCCCAGCTGCTGCATGGTGATAATGCCACCCAGGATATAAATAGCCGCAGTGGTGAGGGATACGCTTAAACTTCCCAGGATCTTGCCGGTCATAAACTGGAATGGAGTAACGGTAGCCAGCAGGACTTCAGCGATTCTTTCCATTTTCTCCTCCATTACAGCCGTTAACAGCGGCGTGACACCCATGATCGCCATCATAAACATCAGCATTACCAGTATATAAGGAATAAGAATGGATTGAACAACATTGCTTTTTTCAGCATCCCTGATGCTTCCCGTGTTTTCATCTACCTTCAACAATCCCAGGCCTTCTATGTTGGTCCAGGTGAATAACTCCTTCGTGCTTTCGGGAGTCAGGTTCAGTTCCGCCACGCGAAGCTGTCTCAGGTGATTGTTAACCGTATTGGCAAACCAACCCCTGGTCTCATCCAGAAATGCATTTTCGGAATAGAACCGGATATATGCATTGTCCGGATCTTTTTCGGGATGCAGGACAGAGGGCCCTATTTCAAAAAATCCGTAAAGGTCTTTGGCGGCTATGCGTTCCGAGAGCCCCAGCTTTTGTTTACCCGGATCGGCAGTATCGGGATCAGCAAATTCAACAAAATAGGCAGGCCTGATCTTTTCGCGGGTTTCCGGATTGAAGATCGCTGAATCGTTACGCAGTTTTACATGCTGATGAAGGACTTGCGAAAAGAGTCCTGAATGGTCTATGACCACAAACTTTTTATCGGAAGTATCCTTTTTGCTCTGTGAAATGACGGAGACAGCCGTGCTTCCGCCCATCAATACGGGCATCAGGACAAGGCTCACGATAAAACTTTTGGTTCTTACCGCAGCCTTGTATTCTCTGAGAGCGATGATCAGGGTTTTACGCATGGCTTTCCTCCTTTCTTTCGGGTGCGGCAATCCGTATAAAAATATCGTTCAGCGAAGGCCTCGTTACCTCAAATTTCAATATCCGGGTCTTCTTCATGGCACCGGCAAGGATGCTCTGTGTCTCGGCACCAGGGGCCAGCCTCAATTCCTGAACCTGTCCGTAATCATTGATTTTCTCGATGCCCTTTATCCCTGCCAGGGCATCGATTCCCGATTCGGTCTGCAGCCTTACGGTGTCATTTCCGTAATTGTTCTGGATGCTCTGCAAGGTTCCGTCAAGCACTTTTTGCCCATTGTATATCATGAAAATATAATCGCACATCTTTTCGGCCATGTTCATGTCGTGTGTGCTGAAGATGATGGTTGCCCCGTTTTTCTGCAATTCCAGCAGCGATGATTTAAGGATTTCCGCATTAACCGGGTCGAGGCCGCTGAAAGGTTCATCAAGGATGATAATCTCCGGCCTGTCGATGACGGTGGCTATGAACTGCAGCTTCTGGGTCATCCCTTTGCTGAGGGTCTCGACCTTCTTATCGATCCTGTCATAGAGGTCCAGTTTCTTCAGCCAGTATTTGATCTCCGATCTGAGGTTTTTCGTGTTTTTCAGGTCGCCGTGGAATTTCAGCACATCAAATACCTTCATTTTTTTATACAGGCCTCTTTCTTCGGGAAGGTATCCGACATGTTCAAGCCTGGCATTTGCATGCTGTTTACCATGAATATAAATATTTCCCGAATCAGGGAACAGGATATTCATGATCATCCTGATGGTGGTGGTTTTTCCCGAACCGTTCGGCCCTATAAAACCATAGATGGTACCGGCAGGTACTTTCAGGTCGAGGTTCTGAACCGCCTTAACAGGGCCAAAAGTCTTGGTCACCTGATGGAGTTCGATAATTTCCATGAGGTTTGATGAGTTGATAATTGGTTATTGGTGTGGTTGTTAAAATTCGCATTAAATATAATAAATATAGCTTAAGTGAAAACACTATATTTATACCTGCAATTAAAAATCAAAGGGCGATCTGATAGTCAGATCACTTGGTAATAAGTATATATTTGGAATAAATATCATTGTGATGAACGCCAATGAGTTTATGGATGTGTTCACCAAATATTAAAAAAGACATCGTATGAAAAAAATATTGATGATTCTAATATTAGGATTTTTAATAATTTCTGCAAAAGGACAACAACTTCCTTTATTAAAAATTTCAGAGGATCAAAGATATATTGTAACGCAGGGTAATGAACCTTTTTTCTGGTTAGGTGGTACAGCCTGGGAGTTAATTCATCGATTAACGAAAGAGGAGATTGATTTGTACCTTACGGACAGGGCTAAAAAAGGATTTACTGTTATACAAACAGTCATTCTTGCCGAACTTGATGGATTAAATACGCCAAATGCTTATGGTGATAATCCATTAATTGACAATAATCCTGAGAATTTCAATGAGAAATATTTTGAACTTGTTGACTATGTTGTAACGAAATCAGCACAACTCGGATTATATGCAGGGCTTCTGCCAACGTGGGGGGACAAGTTTAATAAAAAATGGGGTGCAGGTCCTGAGATTTTTAATCCGGAAAATTCAGAAAAGTATGGAGAGCTATTGGCCAAAAGATACCGCTCCCATAACAACATAATATGGATTCTTGGAGGGGACAGGGGGCCGGAAAATGAAAACCATTTTGCGATAATTCGTGCCATGGCAAAAGGTATCCGAAAAACTGATAGCCTTCATTTAATCACTTATCACCCGGTTGGTGGAAAAAAAGCAACAGATTTTTTCAATGATACCTGGCTTGATATTGATATGTATCAGAGTGGACATACCAGAATAGCAAAAGAATACCATTACGTAGCCGAAAGCAAGAAATCAGCAAAACAACGACCCATCATAAATGGTGAAGCACGGTATGAGAATATCGTGGACAGATTCTGGGAAAATAAATCCTATGGTTGGTTAGATGATGCTGATGTCAGAGTCTCTGCCTACTGGAGTATAATATCGGGGGCAGCAGGATATACATATGGTTGCAATGATATCTGGCAAATGTATGATGCAAACAGAATGCCTGTTATAGAAGCCCGGACAGATTGGTATGTTGCCCTTGAACTGCCAGGGTCTTCTCAAATGAAATATATGAAAGAAATTTTTGAGATTTTACCTTTTCAAAAAATGATTTTTAATCAGGCATTAATTCTGAATAGTAATCCGGAGAATGAATCATATATTTTATCTGCAATTGGTCAGGATAATGACTTTGTGGTTGCCTACACACCAACAGGTAATCCGATAGAAATCGATTTAACAAAAATGAATTCAGAAGAGGTTAAAGCATATTGGTTTAATCCCAGAAGCGGCAGAATAGTTCATATCGGAGATTTTAAAACAAAGATCCCACATGAATTTAAACCCTGGTCTGATGGTTGGGGCAGTGATTTTCTATTAATACTGGTAAACAAAGATGCGTCTTATGATTTTTCGAAATTCAATCCATAACATTTGGTAAAGCGCGGTCATAAAACATGCCGGTTTCAGATGGTTTTCCGTCTAAAAGGATGAATAACTCAGGTGCAAAACACGGCATACAGCGCATTTCGACCTCTGCTTTGAAAAGTTAGTGCAATCATGTAAATTAGTACGGCAAAACAGTTCCACGGGGGCCGGAAATACAGGACGAAATGAAGCCCCCTGTCAGCATAATGAACCCAATGAATGCAGGAAACTAAAAACACTCATCCTATGAAAAAGTACCTATTTCTCACTATTGCAATTTGCGCTTCGGCAGCATTCCACAGCGCAGGACAAACCAAAAAGGAAATCGGGAACCTGGTAACTGAAAATATCCCTGATATTCCTGATGAATTGAAGGAGCGGTTGAATCAATATCAAAATACACGGGGAGCTTCACCGTCCAGCTGGAGCCCGAACGGTGACGCCATGCTTATGAGCACGCGTTTCGGGGAGACATCGCAGATACATATTATTCATGCACCAGGCGGCGCTAGAAGGCAGTTGACCTTCTTCAAAGAGCCTGTTGGCGGAGGTAATTTCTGTCCGGATCCGGCCTGTAATGGTTTCATGTACACCAAAGACATCGGAGGTAACGAATTCCGGCAGCTTCACTGGTTTGATTTGTCAACCGGAAAATATGAGATGATATCGGACGGGGGACAGACGCAAAATTCCAATGTGCTGTGGTCGGAAGACGGAACTGAGTTTATTTATACAAGCACCCGCCGCAACAGGAAAGACTACGACTTATTTCTCGGGAACATGAAGGACATGAAGAATGCAAAACCCGTTCTTGAACGTGAAGGGTTATGGGTTCCGGTTGACTGGAGTCCGGATGCCGGGAAAGTCATTGTCGGTAACTACATATCGGCCAACAAATCCTTTTTGCATATCCTTGATCTTACCAATGGAAAGCTGGAGCAAATCAACCCGGGAGCAAAGGAAGACATCGCTTACGGAAACAGTGCCTGGACATCAGATGCAAAAGGTGTCTTTTACATATCGGACGAAGGCGGTGAATTCCAGACCCTGAAGTATTATGAGGTTGCCACCGGGAAATCGACGGTAATTACACAGGAAATACCATGGGATGTTGACGGATTTATCATCAATAAAAAACGCAATACCATCGTATTTTCTGTAAATGAAAACGGTGCCTATAAGTTGTATCAGATGGAGACTGCAACGCGAAAATATAAACCCATTGAAGGATTACCTGTGGGATTGCTGTTCCCTTCATCATTTCATCCCGGGGGAAGCCTGTTCAGCCTGATGGTGAATTCTCCGAAATCTCCCAGCGATATATACACATACGATTTGCAAAGCAATAAGCTCACCCAGTGGACCAATAGTGAAGTCGGGGGGCTGGATAACAGCAAATTCGTATCACCTGCATTGATTGAATTCGAAACCTTTGATACAGTCAGCGGAAAGCCAAGAAAGATCCCGGCCTTTTATTACAGGCCGACTGACGCCAAAGGAAAAATTCCCGTTGTTATTGAGATACACGGCGGTCCGGAGGGGCAATCCGTTCCCTATTTCGATGCTTTTCGCAGTTTCCTGATAAATGAATTAGGGGTTGCGGTCATCGAGCCCAATGTCAGGGGTTCCTCAGGTTACGGTAAAACGTATCTTAAACTGGACAACGGTTATAAACGGGAAGAATCCGTACAGGACATCGGAAAGCTGCTGGACTGGATTTCCGCGCAGCCCGACCTTGACGCTTCCCGTATTGCAGTCACCGGTGGTTCTTATGGCGGGTACATGGTACTGGCATCATTGGTCCATTTCAATGATAGAATCCGCTGCGGGGTCGATGTGGTGGGCATAAGTAATTTCGTTACCTTCTTGCAGAACACGGAAGAGTACCGGAGGGATTTGCGCAGGGTAGAGTACGGTGATGAACGGGATCCGCAAATGAAGGAATTCCTGGAGAAAATAGCACCCGCTAACAACGTGGACAAGATAACCAAACCATTGTTTATCGTTCAGGGACAAAATGATCCAAGAGTTCCTGCATCGGAATCGGAGCAAATGAAAGCCAACATGCAGGTGAAAGGAAATGAAGTCTGGTATCTTCTTGCAAAAGATGAGGGCCATGGTTTCAGAAAGAAAGAAAACTGGTCATTTGAACAACAGGCGACCATTCTCTTCCTGCAGAAATATCTGCTGGATTAGCCGGGTAACGGATAGGAGTTTAACGAAGTGTAACTTGTGGCCATACCATTAGCACTACCTTTGTAAATTATTAGTTAAGTTGTTTTTATAAAAGCCTAATAGACTAATTGATTGTTGATGCCACAAGGTACAGCCCGGGGTACCGGTCTTAAACTTGCGGCAGGTTGGGAATGTTAGGTATAAGTTAAAACACTATATTTATTACCACAATCAAAAAATCAAAGAATGATCAAATCTCCAGGACTCCCAATAATGAAATACTTTATGATGTAATAGTAAAATCATATGCTTACAAGCATAGTGATAAACACAATTGCGTTTATGGATATGTTGGCGAAAATACCTGACAAACAACAAATGAAACTGTGTACCTTTTTTTGCATTTGTTTTTTTAATCTGGTTGCCTATGAAAACACGTCTGATACCATTTTTACCGTAAAAGATACAAATCAGGTAACCACTCCAAACTCACTTCTTTTTCAATACCCCAATTATGAAACATTAAATAACTCATATGTTCTCGGAGGTGGAGTATCATTCATCAGAAGTCAGGAAAACCCCTTGATAACAATTGACGGTTTACCAACCAATCCCATAATATTTAAATATTTGCCTTTCAATGAATATCTCTTTCCTCCAAGTATTCTGTCATTTGATCTTGAGGAAACAGCGATTAATACTAATATATATGAATCAAAGATAATCTCCGGATATCATAATAATTCAATTAACCTTAAAACATCGGAAATACATTATGGCATTTCAAAAGCTAAAATTAATGCAAATAATTATTCCTCAATTAATTTCATTGATCTTGATAAAGTGGGATGCTCCATTATTAATAACCTAAATATTTATAAACCATTCAATAAAGTTACCTTCCGGCTTTCACTATCGAACGGATGCATGAATAGCTTTATACCCAACGAAGGATTGAAAAGATATGGAGGTAACATAAAACTAAAATTGAAACTACTGCCAAAAACAAACCTGATAGGCTATTTTGACTTTACAAATTTCAATGACTTTAGAAGAACAGGAAAGAACTCCTTTAAAAGCGATCGGATTTTTTCCTATTTAAAATTTAATTCCGAATTAACCAATTGGCTTGAGATAATTGGCATATCCGGAATATCAAGTTTAAAAGAGGATTTTAACAGAGAGATTATTAGTACTTATTTGAATCCATTTATGCCCGACGATGTAAATAACGCTTCTTATAATTTAAACAATAATTATCACTCAAAATCTTATCAATCAGATCTGTCTTTACGTTTCAAATATAATTTTGAGAATTTTTTATATTTCTCTGTTGTAGCCGGAATTAATGCCAATAGTTCAAAGTATCCATGTCACATTATATCAGATTTCAGAAGCCCAACTTCACAACGTTTTGCATCAGGTAATTTTAACCTGGAGACAACAGAGCAAAAGAAATATTTTTCAACCAACCTAGTAAATGAATATTTTTCTTTGGATTATTCATTTGATATAACAAAGCATCGTTTTCTTGCAGATACCTCGGATGGATTATTTAATCACCATGTTGGCATCAACGTGCCAATTTTAAATAAAAGAAATGGCCCTGCAAATGAAATTGGCATTTCAGGCAGCTTTTCAAGGCTAATTAATTTATCCTTAAAGAGTTTTGATTTATATTTTTCATCCTTATATTTAGAGCAGCCATTTGGTGCATTGCAAACTCCAACCCTTGCATTTGAATTCTCGATATTCGGAGCGTTTTTTAATCAAAAGCTTACAACACAGCTAAACTGGTATTCAAAAATTGATGATCGCCTTTTATTTGTTCCGCCACTTCCTTCCTATTTGCCTGATTCAACCACTCATACATTGGAAGAAACAATAATCAGTCTCGGAAGGAATAACAGATTTGGAGGTGAAATAAACGGGTCGCTAAAATTAGTCGAAACAAATGATAAAAATTGGAGCTTATTATTTTCATATTCCAATAATACAGTTGATTTTAAGAAAAAAAATTCATACCTGAAGGATACCGCAATAAGAAATTCCATCTACTGGATTCAAAACTCAATAAAGATTAAAAATTTTAGTATATACTTTTCTATGGAAGGTAAGAGTGGTTTCGATTACAATTATTTTAATCGTAAAATATCCACTGCCGGAACAAGCCCGTATTATGATCTACCCTGGTCAAATGAGAGAAGAGAAATAATAACCGGAATTTCAAATAATGGAGAGCCTATAAGAGAAGCAATTGGTTATCAGGATAGGAATGCGTTAATTAAAACAAACTATTTTATTTTAAAAAATTTTGGATTTGAATATTCTTTCAAACAAAGGCCAGGTTGGTTAGATGAATTATCAATAGGAATTATGTTCAATAGGATTCGCAGAATTTATATTTATTTAAATGATATTGAAAGGTACCAAAATCAACAGCAATTACCATCTTTTATGAATTCAATAGACCTCTCATTGGATATGAAATTTTAAAAAATATAAAGTACTTGCGTCAACACCGTTTATGGTTCAATACCGGCATCTTGCTCGTGTTTGCCTCGCATTGACTTACCCTATAGCAAGCAGGCTTTCGTAAGTCAGATCATTTGGATTCCTCCTGTGTACCCGGACTCCGCTCCGCTATAGCTACACGAGGGCACAGCAAGTGAGCGTGCCGAATATGGTAACTAACTATATGCGAAAACGTTTAGCTTGCATACAAAAAGATCTCGATCATAGCCAACGAATAGATTATAAAAACAAAAATGTAGATAAAATATACCAAAGGATATATTAGATTTTCAAACTCAAAAATTTCAATTGACTTTTGTGATATTGTTTAGCCTAAATATTACAAAAATGAAAAAATCAACTGTAATTTACATTCATATTATTTTTTGGGGGTTAATTATTGCTTATTATTTATTATTCCCTTTTGCAATTAATTTTGCTACTAAAAATCTTAGCTCGAAAGAACTTGGAAAGATTCTAACTTATTCATTTTATATTTTCCCCATGTATTTTTACATCGGCTATTTTGGCGTAATGAAACTCATTAAAAGAAAAGGATTTGCATTTTGGGCGATTTCCTTTATAATTCTATCATATTTAATTCTTTTTTTCATTTCTAAAAAAGCATTTGCGTATGGAATCATACCGCTTTCTTCAATTTTTTTATGGATTATACTAGGTTGTTTGTTTAGATTTTTCATTGATTGGTTTCAAAAAAGAAATAATATTCTATTATTAGAAAAGGGAAACGCTGAAAGCAAATTAGCCTTATTGAGGACACAAATAAATCCTCATTTTCTTTTTAATACTTTGCACAATATTGATGCTCTTATAAAGGATTATCCTGATAAAGCTTCGATATCAATAATTAAACTATCTGATATAATGAGATATATGTTGCAGGATTCAAAATTAAATGAGGTGTCCATGGAAAAAGAACTGGAATATATAGAGAACTATTTATCGCTCGAAAGATTGAGAATTAAAAACGAAAAATTTTTGAATTTTACTATTTCTGGCAAATATCAAGGGAAACTAATAGCATCCATGTTATTGATTCCATTTATTGAAAATGCATTCAAGCATTCGGTTGATTCTGAAAATGAAAATGGAATAATAATTAGTTTTATTTTTGAGAAAGACATCCTTACATTTGTTTGTGAAAATAAGTTTTACGAATTGGATGTCGATAAAGATAAAACACATGGGATTGGATTAGAAACTGTTAAGAAAAGGTTAAATATTTTATATCCTCATAAACACAAATTAAATATTGTTAAGGATAGTTCCTTTTTTAAGGTAAAATTAGAATTAGTTTTGAATGATAATTAATTGTATTGTTATAGAAGATGAACCTCTTGCTTTAAAAAAGATTAAGGAATTTATTAACCAAGTGGATTACCTTAATTTAATAGCAAGCTTTAGTAATGCAATTGAGGCTCTCGGTTATTTAAAGAAAAATTCAGTAGACCTGATTTTTCTTGATATAAGAATGAAAAAACTTTCCGGAATACAGTTATTGGAATCGTTACATGATAGACCTAAAGTCATTATTACATCTGCTTATGATGAATACGCATTGAAAGGATATGAGCTGGATGTTACAGATTATCTTCTTAAGCCTTTTACCTTTGTAAGGTTCATAAAATCAGTAGAAAAAGTTTATAGCCAGCTCGTTGAATTAAAAAGCAGTACCAACAATGACTATATTTTCATAAAGACAGAATATCGGATTGAAAAGATTGAACTAAAGGACATCTTGTATATTCAAGGAATGAAAGATTATTTGCAAATTAATACATTGAATAAGAAAATAATGACATTGCAAACATTTAAGAATTTATTGGATATGTTACCAGAGAGAGATTTTCAAAGAGTACATAATTCATTTATAATTTCAATTTCGAAAATTAAGAGTATTGAAAGAAACAGAATACGCATTGGAGATTGTCATGCTACAATAATTCATCCCTGCCTGTCCGGTAGGCAGGCTCTACAAGGATGAATATTTATTGCTGCTCTGGCAGAACCTCGTAGAGGTTCAATTATTGTAGAAATAAAACGTCCTCTAAATCTTCCCAATCCTATCAACCTCGTAGAGCCTGCCCGTCCGTCTGGCGGGGTTGAATTATTAATTGATTATAACCTTGTCAGTTATGGCTCCTTAAGGAAATTTAATAACTGATTTATTCTATTTAAGAGTCCGGTCCGAACCTATTTGCCGGATAAAATTGCGGAAGATGGGGAAATAGTTAATGATGTAATCGTTATAACATATGGTTTCACCCTATATCACATGTATTAAAATAGTGATCAACACCATTGCGTTTATAGATAAGGTGTGGGCAATTATGTAAAAGATCCGGAACCAAAACCAAAAAAACCTTATCTTTACATAAAAATTTTCGGATATGGTTGATTATAAGCAAATAATAACGATAGAACCAGGGAAAAGGGGTGGAAAACCTTGCATCCGAGGTATGAGAATCACAGTTAGTGATATCTTAGGTTGGCTGGCCTCTGGCATGACAATACCAGAAATATTAAAGGATTTCAGCGAGTTGACAGAAGATGATATTTATGCAGCCTTAAGCTATGCAGCCGACCGGGAAAGTAAAATTTATCAGGTTGCTGTATGAAATTACTTTTTGACCAGAATATTTCGAACAGGATCATAGTATTACTTCCAGAAAGATATTCAGGTTCTACTTCAGTAAAAGATGAAGGTCTAACAAATGCATCTGATCATCAGATATGGGAATTTGCAAAAAACAATGGATATATTATTGTCACCCAGGATTCAGATTTTAGCAATTTTAACACATTATTTGGATTTCCTCCAAAGATTATCTGGATTAGAACAGGAAATATCAGAACTCAGGTAATTGTCGATCTCCTTATTTTCTATGAGACTGAACTAGTGAAGTTTGTTGAAAGTGAGGATCTTGGATGTTTTGAAATACTAAAATTCAAAAAGTAAAACACCTATACCCCCACTGCCGCTACGGCAGGCAAGTTTGTTAATCTGTCAATCTGTAAATCCTTATCTTTTTTGCTTCTGATTGCTTTTTATACTTTTATTGTACTTTAATATTACTATTTAAAGACTGCAACCATGATCAATACAAAATCATTTGTGCTGTTCCATGATCGATTATTCCCAATCACAGGTTTATTCCTGTTGATGTTGATGTGCCCCGCTCCCTCCGGGGCCCAGGCACCCACCATCACCGATTCCAACACCCCTCTGCATGCCCTGCAGCCTGATTATCCCGTTCCCTATGGTACACCAACAACAGACCAGGTAAAAGCTGTTCTGGATAAGGTCTTTACCTGCCTGAATGCGGTTACCCCCATGGCCATATCGGACGGATCCACCGGAAAAGAGATTACAGATTTCTCACTGCTCGATGAACGATCTCATTTTGTGAGGGGTGATTTCCGGCTTGTCAGCTATGAATGGGGGGTGACGTATGCAGGAATGCTGCTGGCCGGCGAGGTGACCGGAGATTCGCGTTTCACCCGTTATGCCGTCGACCGGCTTGGTTTCATTGCCGATGTGGTTGCTGCTTACCGGCAAAAAGCTGAAATCATACCGGCTGAAAATACGCCTGTAAGATCAGTGCTGGAACCCCGTGCCCTCGATGACGCCGGGGCCATGTGCGCCGCCATGATCAAAACCCATTCCCTGGGCCCGGGAGGGGATCTCCGGCCTATGATCGACAATTATATTAACTATATAAGCAAACGTGAATTCAGGCTTGATGACGGCACCCTGGCACGCAACAGGCCACTGCCCAATACTCTCTGGCTCGATGACCTGTTCATGAGCGTGCCTGCACTGGCTCAGATGGGGAAACTCACCGGCGACCCGGCATACTTTGATGACGCCGTGAAACAGGTGCTTCAGTTTTCACAGCGGATGTTCAACAGCGAAAAAGGATTGTTCATGCACGGCTGGGTGCAGGGTATGAACCCTCATCCGCAGTTCCACTGGGCCCGGGCCAACGGATGGGCCGTCATGGCCATGGTTGAACTGCTGGATGTATTGCCGGAAAATCATCCGGGACGTGCCGATGTGTTGAGCCTGTTGAAAGCCCATATTCAGGGCCTGGCAACATACCAGTCGGGAAAGGGATTCTGGCATCAATTGCTCGACCGCAGCGATTCATACCTGGAAACTTCAGCCACGGCCATTTTCACCTATTCCATCGCCCGGGCTATCAATCGCGGGTATGTTGATGCCCAGGCATACGGTCCCCTGGTATTGCTGGCCTGGAATGCCGTATCCACCAAAGTGAATGACAAGGGACAGGTGGAAGGTACCTGTGTTGGGACCGGTATGGCCTTTGACCCGGCTTTCTATTATCACAGACCCGTGAATGTTTTTGCAGCCCACGGCTATGGGCCCGTTCTGCTGGCCGGCGCAGAAGTGATAACCCTTATCAGGAACCATACGATTGAAATAAACGACAGTGCCCTGATGTTCTACACCCGATAATAACCCTGTTCCACCATGATACAACACCTGATTAACATAAGCCTGATAGCGGCAGGACTGACGATAATACAGGGAATTTACGGACAGGCAACACCCCATGAAGAATCCCAGCCATGCCTGCGGTTTGATATGGGCCCGGGCAAGGTGGAAACCGGATACATTCAGGTCACCGGCAGCATGACTTACAACCCTGAAAGGGGATTCGGTCTTATCTCCGGTGCACCGGTGCTGGATATTGATCGCGGAGGGAAAGATGCCCTGCGCCGTGACTTCTGCACCAGCCATGAACCCTTTTTTTTTGTAATCGACCTGCCGGAGGGCAACTACGAGGTAAAAATAACGACGGGTGACAGAAAAAAGACGACGTTAACCACGGTCAAGGCTGAAAACCGGCGGTTAATGCTGGAAAACGTAAAAACTCTCAGAAGAGAATTTCAGACCGGTACTTTCATCGTCAATGTGCGTACGCCCCGTATTAACGATACGGCTGTGATCCGTTTAAAACCCAGGGAATTCGGCTATCTCAACTGGGACGATAAGCTGACCCTGGAATTCAATAATTCAAAGCCATGCATCAATTCCGTTGAGATCAGAAAAACGGTTTCGGTGGTAACGGTCTTCCTGGCCGGGAATTCAACGGTAACCGACCAGGCAAAGGAACCCTGGGCCGCCTGGGGGCAGATGATACCCCGGTTCTTTAACGCGGATGTTGTGGTGGCCAATCTTGCCGAGTCAGGAGAAGCGTTGAAAAGTTTCGTTGCTGAAAACCGGCTGATGAAAATAATGAGCCTCATCCGTCCCGGTGATTATCTGTTCATCGAATTCGGCCATAACGATCAGAAACCGGAGGGTTCAGCCTATGTTGAACCCTTCACCGGGTATAAGGAAATGCTGAAAAAATATATTCAGGAAGCCAGGGTAAAAGACGCATTTCCGGTCCTGTTAACATCCATGCACCGCCGGAAATTTGATGAAGACGGAAAGGTAATCAACACACACGGCGACTATCCCGAGGCCGTCCGCCAGGTTGCACGGGAAGAAAATGTGCCCCTGATCGACCTGAATGCCATGAGCGCTACACTATATGAAGCGCTTGGTGCGGAAGGTTCCAAAAAACTGTTTGTACATTATCTGGCAGGCTCTTTTCCCGGACAGGATACCGAACTGAAGGATGACACGCATCATAGCCCTTACGGATCCTATGAACTGGCAAAATGTGTGGTGGAAGGAATTAAAACCAATATTCCTGAACTTGCCGTGTACCTGCTGGATACGCCTGCTTTTGATCCGGCCCACCCGGATCCTTATGAAAGCTTTTTCTGGCCGGTAAGTCCGGCCCATGAAATGGCGAAATCCGAGGGACAATAAAAAGATAAAATAACCTACGTCGCCGCAAGCAACGGGGAATTGACCCAATCCCGATACGCTTCGCTATCGGGATAATTCGGCTTTCGGTTTTCAGATCGCTAGTAAGCTCCTGAAAACCGAGCCTCATTAAAGATATTTTTTTAAATTTACCTTTAGAAACCAGTATTCAGAAACCTGAAAGTGAACCATCTTCCGCATCATATTGAGAACGAGTGTGTAAAAAAATTAAAAAAGGGTGACATCCTGGCTTTTAATGAATTGTTCGGTTACTACGGCCGGCGCCTGTATCACTTTTCTTACCGTTATTTACGATCGGAGCCGGAGTGCGAAGAGCTGGTGCAGGAAGTATTTACCCGGGTGTGGGAAAAACGCTCGGAACTGAAAGAAGAATTATCTTTCAGGTCCTATATTTTCACCATCGCTTTCAATATCATCCGGAAGTATTTCCGGAGCCGCATGCAGGCTGGCAGTTATCTCGGGTCACAGGCAAAGGAGGACCTGAACCTGGTAACGACGGATAACCTTGATTTCAACCTGTTGAAGATCAAGCTGGATAACCTGGTTTCCAGGTTGCCTGTACGCCGCAGGGAAATCTTTACCAAAAGCCGGTTTGAAGGTCTTTCCGTGAAGGAAATCGCCACCGCGATGAACATCAGCAAAAAAACGGTTGAAAACCAGCTTACCGAGGCCCTCAAATTCATCCGCAGCCATCTTACCAGCGAGCGTATAACAGGATTGCTGTTTTTTTATCTTTTTATATCATAAAGGGATGATCTTCCCTTAATTTTTCCTACCTTAATATATTGCAGGCAGAATTTTGAAGGAGTGAATAGGTGTATTATTACCTTTCAGGATATAACTATAATAAATAAACAATTGGATGAACAACGTTGACAAGGAAAAACTGGAACGTTACTTTAACAGTGAATCAGGCATAGAAGATGCCGGTTATATACAGGAAACATTCACGGATGAAGGCAAAAAAAGTGAATTGAAATCTCATCTGGCACATCAGTGGAATTGTTACCTGGATAATGCCGATACCCCGGAAAAAAATCTTGATCATTTGCTGCACAAGATCCATTTCAGGATCAATATGGACAAGAATATTTCGGAAAATAAGCCATTCTATAAATTACTGAAATTTTATTACCGTGTCGCTGCTGCTATTTTGCTGCCTCTTTTAATTGCCGGAGGCGTATTGGCGTACCGGCAATTCGCAGGGGAAAGCAGATATGCCGGCATTGCCTGGGCTGAGATCCACTCCACCATGGGATCAAGGGTAAGCTTTAATTTGCCGGATGGATCCACCGGATGGTTGAACAGCGGTTCAACCCTGAAATATGCCCTGAATTTTGACAAGAACCGGAGGGTGGAACTGGAAGGGGAAGCTTATTTTGATGTTGTAAAAGATAAATCCCGTCCGTTTTTTGTAAGGACCTCCCAGATTGAGCTAAAAGTGCTGGGCACCACCTTTAACCTGAAATCATACTCCGAGGATAAAACGGTTGAAGCTATGCTGCTTACGGGTATGATAGAAATCAAAACCCTGTCAGGAATGCAGGGCGGCAAACAGACCGTCATTTTGAAACCAAACCAGAAAGCCACCTTTCAGAAAACTAGCGAACGTCTGATCCCCAATGAAAATCAGGTAGCTCCTGAAAAAATTCAGGGGATTAAGGCTGTCAGGATCTCACAGGACGTTGATGCCTTACCCGTCGTTTCCTGGAAGGATCACAAACTGGTTTTTGTCAACGAACCGTTTGAATCGCTGCTGGTGAAAATAGAACGGTGGTACGATGTAGAGATCACCCTGCTTGACAATCCTGCAGACAATCTGAGTTATACCGGAGTCTTTGAAAAAGAAACCGTGGAACAGGCATTGCGGGCGTTAGAGCTGGCTACTCCTGATTTTAGTTATACGATCAATAAAAACAAAATAGCCGTATCCTTCAGCCGTAAAAAACACCATAAATCAAATCAGCAAAGCCTATGAAAAAGGATACTGAGAGATCCTGAAAAATGGGCTGGCAAATGCGGCAACATTCACCAGCCCGGAGATCAGAATTAATTAATTATTAACACTAAACATTACAAATGTATGAATAAACCTTTAACCAAAGGCATCTTTTTGATATGCCCGAAAAAAATCTTACTAGCCATGAAACTGACCTTCTTACTGATTTTGCTGGGTGTTCTTCAGACTTACGCCAACACTTTTTCACAAACCGCGGAAGTTACACTCACGCTGAAAAATGCACCCATTGCCCAGGTTTTTCATGAAATAGAGCAGCAGTGTGATGTGCGGTTCCTTTACATCAATGAAGCTGTAAAGAATAAAACCATTACCCTGAATGTTGAAAAGACAAAACTAAAAGAGGTTCTTGATAAGGTAATGACGGAGACCGAGATGAAATTTACCGTGCTGGAAAACAACCTGATTGTCATTACACCCAATCCTGCCTCCCGGCAGGGAGTTAAAATCTCCGGCAGGGTGACCACAGCGGCAGGTAATGAGTCCCTTCCGGGCGTCAATGTGCTTGAAAAAGGAACTTCCAATGGCACTATCACCGACGCGGACGGTAATTATACCATTACGGTGGCCGGCCCTGGTTCAGTACTTGTATTCTCTTTCATCGGATATCTGTCCGAGGAAGTGAATGTGGAGAACCAGACCGGTATTAATGTTACCCTGGTTGAAAACATTGAATCACTGCAGGAAGTTGTCGTGGTTGGTTATGGAACAGTTCGCAAAATTGACCTGACCGGAGCCGTTGGAAGTGTAAAAACGAAAGATATACCGATTGTAGCTACCACCTCTGTCGACAATATGCTGCAGGGGAGGATTGCCGGTATGGTGATGAGGCTTAACAGTGCTCAGCCCGGCGGGAAATTTGATATTACACTGCGCGGAGGAAGCAATCCGCTATATGTTATTGATGGTGTTCCCATAACCAACAACGGAAACATTGAGAACGGACTGAATGATAATAACCTGGGATATTCGGGCGGAGTTGACAGAGATCCGCTTAACAGCATAAATCCCTCAGATATTGAATCCATAGATGTATTGAAAGATGCCAGTGCAGCTGCCATATACGGTTCGGCGGCAGCCGATGGCGTTATTCTCATAACCACCAAAAAGGGGAAAGCCGGCAAGGTGAATGTTGAATACAGGGGAAGCTACACAGTCCAGAAACCAAAAGATTATTTTGACCTGCTCGAATCAGAAGAGTTCATGATCCAGCATAACCGGTTTGAACTGGACCAATATCTGCTGTCGAAACAAAATGCCCCATATGGCACAAAGGTATCTCCTGCACCGGTACTCTTCTTTTCACAGGAACAAATTGATACTACCAGCACAAATACAGACTGGCTGGATATACTGATGCGGAACGGCAATATTCAGGAACACAATGTTTCTGTAACCTCCGGAAATGAAGCTTCAACGTTGTTCACCTCCTTTAACTATTATGGGAACGATGCCTTGCTGGAGAATTCCACCTATAATAGATACTCCGGAAGGGTGAACTTCGACCAGAAAATCGGAAAAAGATTAAAGCTTGCTATAAACATGACCTTTAGCCAGATTAATGCCAATAATGCATCAAGTGGCGCTAATTCAGGCGGGCCTGAAAAATACAATATGCTTCAGGCAGCTTATGTTTACAGCCCTACCGTTACCGTTTATGACGATTTTGGAAATTACTCCAAGACCTTTGATCCAAAGATCACCAATCCGGCTGCTTTTCTGATTATGAATGACTATAACAAGAATAACCGTTTCTTTGCCACACCCCACCTGGAAATTGAAATCTTAAATGGATTGAAGCTGCATGTTGTCGGCGGCATTGACAAGCAAACATCAAAACGCAGTTTCTATTTGCCGAAAACCGTACTCAATGTCCAGCTGCCAAACGGTATGGCCCAGTTGCTCAACAACAGGATTGACAACTACAGTACGGAAAGTTATTTCAGCTATAACCGGATATACGGAGACCATAGCATCAACCTGGTGCTGGGCGCAGGATATTATAAATCCTTTAATGACGGATTTGGATTGCAGGCTGTTGATTTCTTCACCGATGCTTTTTCATACCATAATATCGGCATTTCCTCGGATGATGTGCAGGACATGATGAATTCGTATAATTATGAAAGCACCAAGATTTCCCAGTTCTTCAGGGTAAATTATTCACTGCAGGAAAAGTATCTTCTCTCGGTTGTAGGAAGGCGTGATGGCAGCAGCATATTCGCCGAGAATAAAAAGTGGGGATTCTTTCCCGGTGTATCAGCAGCATGGCGCGTGAACAAGGAAAACTTCATGAAAAGTTTTGACGCCATTGCCGATATGAAATTAAGACTGGGCTATGGAACTGCCGGCAATGAGGGTTCAATCGGCAATAACCCGTGGAAGCTCTACGGTACCGGATATCCCTTTTTGATAGGATCCACAACCTATCCCGGTGTTGCCCTATCCCAGCTTGATAATCCTGACCTTACCTGGGAAACGGATGTCAATACCAATATCGGACTGGACCTTGGTTTATTTAAGAACAGGGTTACCCTGGTCACCGATTACTATATAAAAACCAAGAAAAACCTGTTGAGTTATAATGCTCTTCCCTCGAACTCGCCTATCGGCCGCATTGCTGACAACGTCGGAAGTCAGCGCAGCAAAGGATGGGAATTGAGCATATCATCAAAAAACCTGGTGGGTGAATTCGCCTGGGCAACCGATTTTACCCTGTCTACCTACAACCTCAACTGGCTTGAAAGAAATCCACAGGTGGCGCTTGCTTCTTATATCAATGAGGATGATCCGGTTTATGCCGTGTATGGGTGGCAGACAGACGGAATCATTAAATCCGCTGCCGATACCGTTGGATATTTACCGAACAAG
>Ga0105101_10000319_pt1 | contig 19383 bp, 17 predicted proteins | sample PPLLak21cMay2015_2_FD_87037 | JGI IMG/M metagenome (GOLD analysis project Ga0105101, IMG submission 87037) | Freshwater sediment microbial communities from Prairie Pothole Lake near Jamestown, North Dakota, USA - PPLs Lake P8 Core (1) Depth... | ecosystem: Environmental > Aquatic > Freshwater >... | reverse complement strand
TCGTTGGTTTCGGTGCGCAATAAGTTCTTTTGCAGTTGGAAGCCGTTCTGTTCGCCACCCAGCTGCCTGTCCCATCGCTTAAGCCGGTTCTAGTCGGCGTGCTCACCGGCCTTATTCTGCTGCTAGGATTCGCGCTGCCGGCCATTCTGCGACTCAAGTCCGTGCCACCGGCGCGCGTGCTGCGGCGCGATCTCGGCCCGCTGCCGGCCGGGGTGCTATCCGTGTATGGCGCGGCGCTTGCGGCCGTGACCGCGCTGCTGTTCTGGCAGGCGGCCGACATCAAGCTGACCGCGATGGTATTGACCGGAGCCGTGGGAACGCTGCTGGTGTTGATACTGGCGGCATTCGCGCTGGTGCGTGTCTTGAACCTGTTGCGCGGGCAGGTCGGTGTCGCCTGGCGCTACGGGCTCGCCAACATCGCGCGCCGCGCGCAGGGCAGTATCACGCAGATTCTGGCATTTGGTCTCGGCATCATGGTGTTGCTGTTGCTGTCGCTGGTGCGGTCCGACCTGCTTTCTGCCTGGCAGTCAAAACTGCCGGTCGATGCGCCCAACCAGTTCGTGATCAACGTGCAGCCCGACCAGGTGCAGCCGATGCAGGCATTTTTCGCCGCGCGCGGCCTGCAGGAGGCGCGCCTGCACCCCATGGTGCGCGGGCGACTCACGGCGCTCAACGCGCACCCGGTGTCGGGCGCGGATTACCCCGAGGATCGCGCCAAGCGCCTGGTCGAGCGCGAGTTCAATCTGTCGTGGTCGGCGCAGCCGCCGGAGGGCAATCGCATCGTGGCCGGTAACTGGTGGGCGGAGGGTGCGCGCGCCGTGCACGAAGTGTCGGTGGAAAAAGGGCTGGCCGACACGCTCGGCCTGAAGCTCGGCGACGTGCTTACCTGGCGCATCGCCGATCGCGAAATGACCGTTACCATCACCAGCCTGCGCAGCGTCGAGTGGGACTCGTTTCGCGCCAACTTTTTCGTGATCGCGCCGCCCGGACTGCTCGAAGACTTTCCGGCAACGTTCATTACCAGCTTCCACCTGCCGGCCGAGAAGCGCGAATGGCTCGCGCAGTTGGTGCGCGCGTTTCCGAACGTCACGCTCATCGACGTGGACGCGCTCATGACCAAGGTGCGCGCCATCATGGACCGCGTGAACCTGTCGGTGCAATACGTGTTCCTGTTCACGCTGTTCGCCGGGCTCACGGTGCTGTACAGCGCCATCCAGTCCACCCAGGACGAGCGCTTGTACGAAAGCGCGCTGCTGCGCACGCTCGGCGCCAGTCGCGCGCACATTCTCAAGGGCCTGGCGGCGGAATTCGTGGTGATCGGCCTGCTCGCCGGCCTGCTGGCCGCGTTCGCCGCGAACCTCGCCGGCCTGGTGCTCGCCCGCCAGGTGTTCCAGCTCGACTATACGTTCGATCCGTGGCTGTGGATCGCCGGCCCCGCTGCCGGCGCGTTCGGCGTGGGTCTGTTCGGTATTCTCGGCGCGCGCTTTGTGCTCAACCGGCCGCCGATGCAGTCGTTGCGCGAGCTGTAACCGGCGTTGCGAACTCTGACGACAGCGGGTCGAGTCGGATGTTACGGCGCTGACCGGGCGGTGCGCTTCGCCAGGAAAGATTCGATTGCTTTGATATTCTTCGGGTTGTCGAACGCATCGCACCTTTGTTTTTCAAGCTGCTTGAACATTTCGGACCGCACGACTTCCGAGAGCACCCAGCCGAGCGGTAACTTCACCCCGTCGTCCGCACACAGGCCAAATTCCAGAAAGTGACTGGTGCCGACATGCCAGCGGGCTGTTTCGTGTGCGTATGTGCCGCGCGCGCCGCGTGTGGCCAGGAGCGTGCGCAGCGGAGACCAGATTTCGTTACAGCACGCCGTGGGCTTGCTTAACTCGTCTTTCTCCTTCGCGGCCAGCTGCATGTCGACAGAATCCGGATTCACCGGGTCGTTGCTGATGTGTATCACGATCGGCTCGACATTCGACCAAAAGGGATCCACGACGCCGTCCGTGCGCACGCGCATCTGGCTGATGGTCTTGAGAATTTCAAGCGCCGTGGTGGCGCCGGAATTCTCGAAGTAGCCGCCGTCCACGGCCCGCCCGTGGACCAGGCCGTCCTTCACGAGCGTGCCGGCCGGACTCACGTAGGTGAAGCGTGCGCTCAGGTGCACGGCTGCGCTGAGCGGCAAGGCGTCCTTGCCGTAGAACTTCTGCGCATCCTCGACATCGCTGAAGTCATCGGCCGTTACGCGCAGATTACTGACGATCAGGCGTTTGCCGGTTTCGACCCAGGTGGAATTCAGAAACAGCGCCGGCAGCCAGTGGTCCTTCTGGTCATTCCACAGCTTGTCGAAAGGTTCGGCGAAACGGTTGTTGCCGGCATGTCGGCGCCAGATCTGCTCCCAGGAAAGCTCCAGCGCCCGCGCCCGGTCGAAGTGCGCAATCGGAAATGGCCAGAATCGCTGGACCAGGTCGGGGTAAAGCGTGGCGGCGATCGCCGGCGCCAGAAAATCCGCGCCGAGTATCATCTGTGCCTTGCGCGTCAGTTGCGGCGCATCGCGATCCCCGCAACGGAAGTTGGGAGAGCGGTAGTGCTGATCGGCGAGCAGGGCGGTGAATACCGTCGAGCCGAGGCTGCCGCCGGATACCCCGCTTAGTGCAAACAGCTGGTCGGCGAAACACGGATAGCGATCCTGTATCGTGCCCAGCACCGTTGCCGTCCAGTAGGCCGCGCGGATCCCGCCGCCCTCGGCGGCCACGATGAACAACGGGTATTTATCGTTTATTTTCGGAAGCAGCCGTGTCTGTTGCCGCTCTTGCCAATCCCGCAGCGCCTTGACCAGCAGCGGGCGATCCTTCCACTCCTGCGCCTGGGCATTCTTGAGCACGCGCACTGCGTGATTGTCATTCCAGAAGCTGAAAATGAAGGCGAAGATCAGCATAGTAGTGAACACCGGAAAGCGGGTGCGCATGCCGAACAGGTCGACGGCGCTGCCGAACGCGATCCAGCCGGCGGCGGCGAGCAGCAGAATGGGTGTCGAGCCGACCGCCGGCGCGAAACGTTCCGGGCTCACGGCGAAAAATATAAACAACCCCACCGCCATCCCCAGGGTAATGACGAGCATTGGCCAGCTCGCTCGCATAGCTTCGCAGACGTTCTGATTGCCGTACTGCTGACGTTTGGCGGATTTCACCCGGCCAAGCGATTGGCCGAGTGTCGCCGTGAGGCGATGGCGCGTGAGCGACCTGGTGAAACGCTTCGCCAGCTCGCGGCGTGTGATCGTAAAAACAAGAAAGACCACGGCGCCAATCAGGGAGATGAACGCAAACACCATGAGCACGCGGCCCGCTCCCCGGGACGTGTCCGGATACGGCGCAGCGGCACAATAAAAGGCCCAGGCCAATCCGAGGATGGCGCTCAGCCCGATGAATCGCGGCAGCCATGTCTGGGTCCAATGCACCCAGGGTTTTTTGGGCAGCGAGTCATCCAGACGCACGTAGTACATGAGACGCGCCCAGTACCAGCTGCCGAACGCCCACAGGAAGCCGCCCAGTAATAAGAACAGGGTCTGGTTCCAGACCCGTGGTTTGGCCGCGCGGCGCTCGGCGAAGTCGCGCAGCGTATCGAAGCCCTGGTCGGAGATGAACAGGAACGCGAGGCCGGCCGCGACCAGCAGCAGGCTGAGTCGGCAGGGTTTCAGCACGAGTCCGATATTGCGCGTCCACTGCCACAGAAAGGTCAACGCCGATGCAACCGGGTGCAGAAAGCGCGCAACAGGTTTCAGCCACGCGGGCGTCGGGCAGGCGGGGGACTGTTTGGCCATGGTTCACTCCCTTGGTGTGATTAACCTGAAAACGGCGTTTAGCCGCAGATGCACGCAGATAAACACGGATATTCAATTCGCTGCCTGTATTCGTCAGGCCTCCAAAAAGTAGCAATGACCTCGGCGCATCAATGACTAGAGGCTGGCTTTGCATTGAAACCGTAAACCCCTGAGAACCAATCACAAAATGACATCGACGCTCTGGGAGTAACGCAGTCTGGTAGGGTGGGCACGTAGTTTGTGCCCACGCGTTTAGATTCGGAATCCGCGTGGGCAAAGTACTGTTTGCCCACCCTACGGGACTGAATCAGTGCCCGCCGCGTGGTTCAGTGAACAATTGGGAATCTGAGCGGAATGGCACTGACTTAAGCGCATTGCCCTGAGAATACGGCACTTGGCCCATAAGAGATGCAACACGGAGCCCGCATGCAGCCCTTCTTCGCTCAGGACAGGCGCAGCGGAATGCGGGGAAAATGCTCAGCCGCGGCGCCGATTCCCGGATTGCGCTGCGCTCCATCCTGGCTACCTATTGTGGTTGTTGCGGAATCTGGGTTTAAGTAAGTGCCATTCGTATCTGAGTGGAGCTTCCGCGATCGAGGAGAATGCAACCGGCACCTCGTCGAGGAATTGGTGGCCGAGCCTGGGCAGTTACTCCTCAAACCAAACCGCCGCAATATGCCAAAGTTTGTTATTGGCTCGCCAGTATCGCATGGCTTCGTTGTCCTCGGTGGTGTTGGGCTTCACGAAAGGCGTTCAGCCCAACCTACCGGGCTGGTCCGATGCCGAAAATCCGGGCAGAGAGGAATTTTATCTATAGTTGGCAACGACGTCTCTCTGACCCGGACTTTCCGCGTTCCCAATGCCTCTGGCCTAGCGGCCTATAACGATCAGAGCCCCGGCTGCGATAGCGAGGACTGCCATGACAGTACCCATCCCGGAGAAACCAACATTGAGCAGGGGCAATAACCCGGTCAAGATCAGCCAGACAGCCAGCAACAGCATCCCGATGTTTTTTGTTACCTTCATTGAAAGACTCCTTTTGAGTGGTCGCATAACGACATTCTGTTAATCCTACAGGATCCCTAGCATTATGATGTCGCGAAGATTGGCGGCATGTTTCCCGACAGGGATATAGCCACATCTCAACGAAGGACACCAGCGCCAAGCGGTAAATCAGCGTCCGCTGAAATACGAAGCACTGGAGAGGGTGGCGATGGGGAATCAGATCACCCGCTCGTTGCCGCCATCCACCGGAATCTGCGCACCGGTGGTTTTGGCGAACAGCGGGCGGCACAGCTCGGCGTGGGTGCTAAGTACTTCTCCCGTGCAACTCATGCTACCTCCCACGGCTTCGCCGCCTGTCCGCCCAAATCGCGGCTGCTGTGTATCACTGTCAGGATGTGCACCTGATCGGTTTCGACAAGGTAGATGACGCGATAACTTTGGAAGATCAGCTCTCGTACGTCCCCGCGTTCTTCCGCTTCCGGCACTTGTCGCCCGAGCCTCGGGTGATCCTTTAGCACGCCGACAGCCTCGATCAACCGATCGACAAACTGCTCGGCGTAGTAAGGGACGTCGCGGGCGATGTAGTCGTAGAGGTCATCGAGATCGGCCTCGGCGACGTCCGACCAGACAATCCTCATGCGCGTTGTTTTTTATCCAGCAGCCGGCGCTTCACTTCCTCGTGCGGGACGGTGCGGCCCTCGGCCACGGCCTTCAAGCCTGCCTCGATCTTCTGCTTCACATACAGCTCGTACATGATGTCGTTCCAGGAAGCCTGGTCGGGCAGGTGCTCGATCAACTCTTTAGCGGTCTGCTTGGGCGTGGCCATGGGACACCTCGTTAAGCTCTGGAATTCTATGTCTTCGGTAAAAAATATAGATGTTTCGCAGCAACGTCTCCTGCTCGTATATAGCCACATATTAATGGCGGACGCCAGCGTCCGCTGAAATACCAAGCGCTGGAGAGTGTGGCGATGGGGAATCAGATCACCCGATCGTTGCCGCCATCCACCGGAATCTGCGCACCGGTGGTTTTGGCGAACAGCGGGCCGCACAGTTCGGCGGCGAGTTCGGCGACGTCGCGGCTGGTGATTTCGGTCTTGAGCAGGTTCTTGCGTTTGTATTGTTCAATGCTCAGGCCGTAGTGCGCGGCGCGGGTGGTGAGCACTTCTTCGGTCCAGATGCCGGTGTCGAACACCGCGTCCGGGTTCAGGCTGTTGAGGCGAATGCCATCACTGGCCCATTCGAGCGCCGCGACGCGCGCGAGTTGTTGCAGCGCGGCCTTCGAAGCCGAGTAGGCGGCCGCGCCCGGGCCGGGCGCGGGCACGTTCTTCGAACCGATGACCACCACGCGCCCGCCGTGCGGCGCGAGCTTGAGCAGGGCATGCGCCTCGCGCAGCAGCGAAAGATTGGCATCGAGGTTGACGCGCATCACCTTGTGCCACTCGGCCATCGCCAGCGACTCGATGCGCGTGCCGGGCGGAAACAGGCCGGCGTTCAGAATCAGCATGTCGAGTCCGCCGAAGGCGCGCACGCCATGTTCGATGGACTGCACCAGCCGCGGCTCATCGGTCACGTCGCACACGAAGCCGGCAAAATCCGGACGCTGGTGGAGTTTCGCGACCGCCGGATCGATGTCGAGTCCGATGACCGCCGCGCCGCGCGCCAGCAGCGACTCGACGCACGCCTTGCCGATGCCGGAGGCGGCGCCGGTAACCAGCGCGACCTCACCGGCAAACAGCGGCGGCTTGCCGCCGCTCTTGAGCTTGGCCTGTTCCAGGTCCCAGTATTCGACATCGAAAATATCCTTGGGCGGGAGCGCCTGATAACCGCCGAGGCGCGCGGCACGCAGCTGGATATCCATGGTGTGCGAGAAGATGTCGTGCACGATCGCCGCCTCCCTGGCGCTGTGTCCCAGGGCACACACACCGAACTGCGGGTCGAGCAGTACCCGCGGCGCCGGGTCGAGCATGGCCTTTGGTTCACCGGGTTGCGTGTTGTAGGCCGCGAAGTAATTGCGGTAGGCGTCGGCATAGGCATTCAAGTCGCGTCCGAGCAGCGGCAGGCGCTTGGTGCGGATGGCGTGGTCCGGCGTGGCCGGGCCCTGCTGGGTGAGCCGGGCCAGGTCCTCGCGGCGCACGAAGGCGAGGCTGCGCGAATCGGTGTGCGCGCACAGTATCAGCGGAAAGCCGGCGACCCTTGAGGCCTCGTGGCGCACCGCCGCCAGTTCGCGCCGCAAGGGCACCGGCCCGGGGGTGAGTGCCGGTGCCGAAATGTTCCAGGCGTGGTGCTTGGCAAGGTAATCCTCGGCGCGCGTGACAAGGTCAATCATGCGCTCGTAGGACTCGCGCGCACTGTTGCCGAAGGCAAACACGCCGTGGTGCAGCAGAATCATGCCGGTTGTCCTCGGTCCGGCGGCCGCCGGAAATCGTTCGGCGACGGCGTGTGACAGATCGAAGCCCGGCATGACGTAAGGAATGATCACCACGCTGTCGCCGTAGATGTCGCGTATACGCGCCTCGCCGTCGCGGCTGTTCATGACGGCGAGCACCGCGTCGGCGTGGGTGTGGTCCACGAACCGGTACGGCAGGATGGCGTGCAGGATCGCTTCGACCGAAGGCGTGGGCGCATCGGCGCGCGTCATGTGCGTGCGCAGCGCATTCACCATTTCCGGGTCGGAGAGCGCCGGCAGTTTCGCCAGCTTGAGCAGCGGCTCAAGCCGCACCGGCGAGAAGCCGCCGGCCTCGATATGTTCGAGGTCCGCGCCGCTGCCTTTGACATAGAGCAGCGCCTCCTCCTCGCCGAGCAAGTTGGTCTCGCTCAGCTTGACCGAGGTGTTGCCGCCGCCGTGCAGCACCAGCGCCGGTTCGCGACCGAGCAGACGCGAACTGTATACGCGCAGCCCCAGGTCTCCCTGATAGAGGCTGGCTTCGTCGTCATTCCACAGGCTTTTCATGACTGTGCCTTTGTTGAGATCGTGGTATGCGCCGGAGTTTGGGTGTGGCCACGTTCGGCTGGCACTTGAGATCAATTGTTACGGGAGCACGATGAACCTGAAATCGACGAATGGGCACAGGTTCTCTTCACGCTGCAACAGCGCGCCGGCGCGCTGCCCGCTTCAATTGGCCGCCAGCGCCACCACGGACTGGGCGCGGCCGCGCTGCTTGGCATGGCTCAGGGCTTCGTCGGCGCGCTTGAGCAGTGCTTCCGGCTGCTCGCCATGCGAATAGAGCGTGAGTACGCTCGAGAACGACGGCAGCGGAAGATTCTGGCCGTTGAATTGAATGGAAGTGCCGGAGGCGTGCTTCTGCGCCTTGTCGAGGGCGCGCACGGCGCCGTCTTTCTGGGTGTTGGGCAGCAACACCGCGAACTCGTCGTCGGCGTAGCGCGCCACCATGTCGTAGCCGCGAAACAGTGACATGATCTCGCGCGCGTAGGTGTGCAGGATGGCGTCGCCGGCGGCATAACCATGGCGCTCGTTGATGGCGTTGAGATCGTCCAGGTCGATCAGCGCCAGCGCCAGCGAAAAACCGTAGCGCCGCGCGCGTCCGATCTCGGCCGTCAGCTGGCGCAGGAAGGCGTTGCGATTGGGCAGCCCGGTCAGTTCGTCGGTCAGGCTGTTTTTGCGCGCCTGGTTGAGCGCCTTTTCCATCTGTCGCCGGTCGTCGGCCATGACCTGCAGGCCGCGTCTGGTCTCGGCCAGGTTATCTCCGAGCGTGCGGTGTTCGGCGATCAGTTCCTCGATGCCGGTGCGCAACAATTCCTTGAGTTCGGCGTCTGGCGCCTCGTCACTCTCATCGAGTATCTGCAGACTGGTGCGCAGCAGGCTGTCGAAGTCGCGGCCACGTGTCAGTGCGTCGGCCATGCGCTGGGCAAGCTGATTCGGCAGACTTTCGCTTCCGGCATCGGCGTGCGCCGGCTCCGCCACCGCCGGCGCCACCGTCGGTTCGCGGACCGCTTCGACAGGCGCGCGGACAGCCGGGGCGGGTTTCTCCACGACCGGCGTTGTGGTTTGCACCGGGGCGGCGGGTGCCGGACGCGCCGGAATCTCGCTGAGGTAGGGACGCAGGCGCTGTTGAATGACCTTGATGCGGACGCGCGTGGCGGGATCGCTGTACGGGCCGTCGAGATAACGCACCAGCAGCTTGTCGACAAACGCGAGGAACGCCGTCTCGATCCGGCCCATGCCAAACTTGCGCAGACCGCGCTCGATGAAGCTGTAGAGAACCTCGCCGTCCGGGGTTTTCTTCAAACCCTCCAGAACCTGCCGGATGGCGGTCAGCAGTCTGTCGTCGGTGACGGCCGGAGGAGGAGTCAAGTTCGTGGTCTCGCCGGGTCGATCAGAGACTGAGGCGCGCAATGTCCGCGCGCACCTGCCCGGCGGATCCGAGGAACGCGGCTTTCTCCTCGGCGTTGAGGTCCAGTTCCACCACCCTCTGCATGCCGCTGCCGCTTAAAATCACCGGCACGCCCATGCAAATGCCCTTCTGTCCGTACTCGCCGTCGAGTATCGCGACACACGGCAATATGCGATTACGGTCGTGGTGGATGGCATCGACCATGGTCGCGACCGCTGCCGCCGGTGCATCGTAGGCGCTGCTGGTCTTGCGCAGCGCGAGAATCTCGGCGCCGCCTTCGCGCGTGCGTTTGACGATGCGCCCGATCTGCTCCTTGTTCAAAAGCTGAGTGATTGGGATGCCGTTGATGCAGGTGTAACGCGGCAGCGGCACCATGGTGTCACCGTGGCCGCCCAGCACCATGGCGGCGATGTCCTGCACCGACAACCCGGTTTCCATGGCGACAAAACTCGCCATGCGCGTCGAGTCGAGCACGCCGGACAGGCCGAGCAGGCGCTGCCGGTCCCAGCCGGTGCGTTTCCACGCCACATAGGTGAGCACGTCCACCGGATTGGTCACCATGATGACGATGGCGTCCGGCGCGACGCGTTTCGCCTCGTCCATGATCGAGGTGATAATCGGCACGTTGGCGTCGAGCACGTCGGAACGCGACATGCCGGGTTTGCGCGGCAAGCCAGCGGTGATGATGATGAGGTCGGAGCGCGCCATCGCGTCCAGGCTGTTGTGGCCGCTGAGCCTGGTGTCGAAGCCGAACACCGGCGCCGATTCCTGAATGTCGAGGGCGGTACCTTGCGGTACGCCGACGACAATATCGATGAGCGCGATATCGCGACACAGCTCTGCCTTGGCGAGGTTGTGGGCAGTGGATTCGCCGACGCGACCGGCACCGACGATGCTGATTTTTTTCATGCACAGCCCCTTTTTTATCCGGATCCGATAAACCGGGGCACGCCCGCCGCGCGCTCCCGACACCACTTTTTCAGTATAGCCGGAGGCCGGCGCGCCGGCCCTACCCCGGCGATGTCCGTGCCGGCTGGTTTTTCGGCGTCTGTGGATAGTGGCCAGGGTAGCCGGCGCGCGCCACGCCGGAGGCGATGGCTGCCCGTGCCACCGCCTGCGGCACGACGTCGATCAGCCGCTGATCGAGCGGTTTGGGAATAATGTAGTCCTTGCCAAAGGCCAGCCGGTCGAGACGATATGCTTCCAGCACCTGCGGTGGTACCGGCTGGTGCGTAAGCGCGGCGAGCGCTCGCACGGCGGCGATCTGCATCTCGCGGTTAACGCAACGGGCGCGCACGTCCAGCGCACCACGAAAGATATACGGAAAACCGAGAACGTTGTTAACTTGGTTGGGGAAGTCGGAACGCCCGGTCGCCATGATCAGATCGTCGCGCACGCTGTGCGCAAGATCCGGCCGTATTTCCGGATCCGGGTTCGAGAGCGCGAACACGATGGGCCGGGGCGCCATGACCTTCAGCATGTCGGCGGTCACCAGGTTCGCCGCCGACACTCCAACGAACACGTCGGCGCCGGTCATGGCGTCGAGCAATGTGCGTTTATCGGTGGTGTGCGCGAAGCGTTCCTTGTAGATATTGAGGTCGCGGCGCCCGGCGTGTACCACGCCCTTGCTATCCACCACCGTAATATTTTCCGGGTGCGCGCCGAGCACGATGAGCAACTGCATGGAGGTGAGGCCGGCGGCGCCGGCGCCGAGACAGGTGATTCTGGCGTCGCCGATCTTCTTGCCTTGCAGCTCCAGCGCGTTGAGCAGGCCGGCGGCGACAATGACCGCCGTGCCGTGCTGGTCGTCATGGAATACCGGAATGTCGAGATGTTGTTCAAGCGCTGCTTCGATAATAAAACAGTCGGGCGCGGCGATGTCTTCCAGGTTGATGCCGCCGAAAGTCGGCGCAATGGCGACCACGGTGTTGACGAACTCTTCCGTGGTCTTGGCGTCGACCTCGATGTCGTACACATCGATGCCCGCGAAAATCTTGAACAGCACGGCCTTGCCCTCGAGTACCGGCTTCGAGGCCAACGCCCCGGTATTGCCGAGGCCGAGCGTGGCGGTGCCGTTGGAAACCACAGCCACCAGGTTGCCCTTGTTGGTATAGCGGTAGGCGGCATCCGCGTCGCGCACGATGGCGCGCACCGGTTCGGCAACCCCCGGCGTGTACGCCAGCGACAAATCGTACTGGGTCGTGCACGGCTTGCTCGGCACGACGCTGAGTTTTCCGGGTGCCGGCAGGGCGTGGTAGTCGAGCGCGGCGGCTTTCTGTTCGTCATTCATATTGTCGGGTGCGGTTGTGTAGGGTTGATTTTGTGCAGGCGTGCCGTCCCTAGCGGATGAGTTTCACGAGTTCGCCGGGCGCGGGTTCGCCCTGCGGGTACTTTCCATTGAGCAGGCGCAAAATCGCCTCCGGCTCGTTCTTGAGCGGCGCGCGCCGCGCAAATTTGGCAAAGCTGTCGCCGGCGCGCGCCGTCGTCAGCTTGATGCGCTGGCCGCGGGCGAGGGCGCGCTCGTCGGGACGCAGACTGTGCAGGCTTTGCACCGAATCGAGGAAGGCACGTTCGATGGCGGCGTTGGCGTCGCGCGCCACGCCGAAAAAACGAAACGCCTGCTGACGCAGGAATACCACGGCCACGCGCGCGTCGCGCGACCCGAACGGCGTCTGCATGCGGGCCACGCCGCTGTAGGCCGGCAGCCCGTTGATGTTGAACGCCCGGGTGTCCTGCAGATCGTGCAACTTCATGCTCACCACCAGGTATTCCTGCGGTGTGCGCGCCGTGCCTTTGTCGGTCGCCTGCATTTGTAGCAGTGCGCCGCCATCGGGGCTGGCCGCGAGCAGGCGTTCGGGTTTGTTGTCCACGCGCCAGCCGGGCGGGAAACGCACCGCGAAGTTGAGCCCCGCGTGATAGAAGTCGGCGCCACGCCGGATGCCCTGTGCCTCGCTGTCGCCCCAGGCGAGGCCGTCGAGCAATTTCAGATAGGCGGCGCGCTCCACGCGCCCGTTCGTGGCAGTGCGGTGCTGGTCGGCTTCGCCGACGACCTGCTGCAGACGCTGATCGGCGCTCGGATGGCTGGCGAACACGCCGTGGTAGACGCGCGGCGCGCGCCCTTCCTTGGCGGCGAGCGTCTTTTCGAATACTTCCTGATTCTTGAGCAGCGTGATGACTTCGATCATGGCCTTCGGATCGTAGTCACTGCGCGCGATGTATTCCGCGCCCAGTCGATCGGCTTCGAGCTCGTGGTCGCGCCCATAGCCCGACAGCAGTGCGCCACCCAGGGTGTTGAGCAGCGACTGGCCGGCGCGCGACGCCAGTTCCGGCACCAGGATCGAGCCGATCGTGAAGCCGACGTTGGCCGCCATCGCCGCCGAGTACTGGCGCACGGCGTGGCGCGCGGTGACATGCCCGATCTCGTGACCGAGCACGGCGGCGAGTTCGGCCTCGGAGTTCAGATGCGCCATGATGCCGCGCGTGATGTAGATGTAGCCGCCGGGCAGCGCGAAGGCGTTCACCTCGGGCGAGTCGAGCACGGTGAACGTGTACTTGAGCTGCGGGCGGTGGCTTTTTGCGGCGAGGCGTTCGCCAAGCTGCTGCACGTACGCCTGCAGAGGCGCGTTGGCATATACGCCGTACTGCTTGCGGACCTCGGTATCGTTCTCGCGCCCCAGCCGCAGCTCGTCCGCCTCGCTCAGCAGCGCCAGCTCGCGGCCGCCGCTCACCGGGTTGAGCGCGCACGCGGCCATCAGCGCCGCGGCCAGGCCGGTCAGCAGAAGAAGCAGGTATTGCCGTAGGTGAATGGGCATGGGGCTATTGTCTTACAGATTCCGGCTTCAGGGCAGCCGTTGCAGCATCGCCGGGTGGCCGATGCCCATGCGCAACCGGCCATTCTGCTCGCTGATCCAGCCGCGCGCCTCGACCTGCACGCCGCGCCAGTCCTCGGGTTGGCCGCGGAAATACTGTTTCCATTCGGCGTGGCCGATACGCAGCGCGAACCGCGGGCCCATGTCCAGATACACGTATTTCCGGCTGCGCCCGACATGGGTGATCCGGCCGCGCACAAAGCGAAAGCCGCTGTGCGCGCTGGCCAGTGATCCGACCGGAAGCGGTCTGGTGGTGGCGGTCCCCCAGATGCCGCGCCGCGCCGCGCGCGCCAAGGTTTCGGCCGCGAACAGGCGGTGTACCTGACTGACATTGGGGGGAATGGCGATGGCCGCCGCCAGCCCTTCCTTAAGAAGCATTTCCTCGGCCCTGGTGTCGTCCGGCAGTTGCAGATGGGCGAGCCAGCGGCCGTAATGGTCACGCTGCTCATCCTCCAGCACCAGCCGTACGTTCTTGCCCTGGACCAGATCACGCAGCCGGTCGCGCGCGGCGCCGGCCAGCGGCTCGTCCGGCCCGCCGTTTCTGCCGAACTCCGGGGCGTTAATGCCGATAAGCCGTACCTGGCGCTGATCGGTCAGGATCACACTGTCGCCGTCCACCACATGCTTGACCGTGACGACTTCGGTGCCAGCCGTCGCCGTGCACGGCGAAAGCGATAACGCCAGGACAACCAGGAACGTTGCCGGTAAGTGCCGGCGAGGAAACTGTGAAAGCAGGAGGGCGACAGGGATGTCGCGATAACGGCGCCGAGGATGCAAAAAGGCGCCCGGTTGCGGCGCCTTTTGCGGGAGTCGGGCGAACGGCTGCACCGTTACTTTTTCACGCCCATGCCGTACTTCTGGCGGAATTTGTCGACACGGCCGCCGCTGTCCACGACCTTCTGCTTGCCGGTGAAGAACGGGTGGCAGTTCGAGCAGACTTCCACGCCCAGATCGTGTCCCAGGGTGGAGCGGGTGACGAAGCCGTTGCCGCAGGCGCAGGTCACCTTGATTTCCTTGTACTCGGGGTGGATGCCGTCTTTCATGTTCAATTCCTCTATATCGTTGCCCCGATTGCCGACCGGGAGCGGAAAGGCCGGGCATGTTACGTAAATCCATGCCTGGACGCAAGTTTTAGCCAAAACGACCGGCCCGGTTGTCACGGAGAACGGGCCAAAGCGCCGAACGCCGCGCCTCCATGACGTGGACGCAACGTTTGAAGCGTGTCTTCCACAGGGAGCAGTTGCCGAAGATACTCATGCCACCTGAATACCAAGGCCAGCGCCGCGGACAGGACGCGGCCCGAAAGCCGGGCACCGCCGCAGGCCGTCCTGTTCAGCCAACCCGAAGGCAACCTTAAGATGCAGTCTGGTAGTTCGGTAGGGTGGGCACGTCGTTTGTGCCCACGCGTCCAGATTCGGAATCCGCGTGGGCAAATACAGTTTGCCCACCCTACGGGATTCAGGCCGTAGTGCGCGGCGCGGATGCAGGGTGTTGAGGCGGATGCCGTCGCCGGTCCATGGTGTCCGGGTTTCCGGCCCCGCCGCTTAGTTGATTATGCGACGTTCTGCATGCGGTTAGCGAAATCACGGCCAGAGGTCGCGGGTGGCAAAGACTTTCTGTCTTTGCGGTACAGCTCGATGGCTTCTTCGACAATCAGACAAAGTTCCTCGAAGACTTGCTTCTCGTCGTCTCCGTGGCAACCGCCGAGAATCAGCCCAGGCGCGCTCCCGACGTAGCACTGATCTTCTTCAGACCATTCAACAATTTTTGCGTATTTGGCGCTATCTTTCATTTCTTCGACTCCTCCAGGGCCAAGCGTACCGCTCGGTACCTGATACTGTTTTGCATCGTCCCAAAGTTTACCGGAAGCTCGCGCACGAACGCTCCAGAACATGTGTCACGTCCTCGAAGATTGCGCCTTTTTTCTGTTCGCGGTAATTGTGGGCAAACTCCTCGACGTCGCGGAACACCGCATAGACCGGGTACATGCCCATCCGGTCGTACACGTCCATGGCCCGCACCACCCCCCCTGATCGATGCCGGCCAGATAACCATGCCGCCGCAGCGCCAGCGGCACCTGGGTGGTGAACAGGAACGCCATCTCGGAGTTGGTGCGGGCGATGGCGTCGATCCAGCGCAGCGCGAACTCCTGCTCGGCGCGCGTCAACGGCGCCAGCGCCGCGGCCAGCGGCCCGGCCGGGCGGTGCGAAGCGAACGCCCAGATCAAAAGCTCATCAAGCTTGGCTTAGATCTCGGTGACGGTAAAGGGCTGGAGAGTCATGGGTGAATCAGTGGGTACCAGCGGTGACAGGCGTTCCCCGTAACGGGGGTACCACACGACACTTCGCCGAGGTTAATGCCAATCTTCGATCCTTTGCATTCTCAGCCGGCTAGTCATCGCGCCAGCAAATCCGGAATCGGGATTGCGTTGCGGTGCACCCACGCCTAACCGCAACGGACGGGCGTCAAGAGGTTGTGAAATCCTCAATAACAGCAGTGAACCCCCCAGGCTCTCGAATAGGCTCGCTCGCACACAAGTGACTCGTTGCTGTGTGTTGTTGAAGCATTCCCGAGTTATGGTTCTCCAGGATCCCTTTCATCCCGACGTCGGGACAAGTGCAGGAATTCGATTAAGTCGCTCAGGCTATGGAAGGCGATCTGTTCACTGTTCTCGACGCGTTCCACCGTCCCGATTGCGTGTTCGGGCTCACGTTCGTCCCGCCGGAAAATCCGCACGATGTAGCTTTCCAGCATGGTAGTCTCCCTTGGACTGTCTGCATCCTAGACCGTCCGGGCACACGAAAAGCTCACAAGCGAAACGAGATCTCCCGTTGCGGCCAGGGCGAAGGAATAAGGTCCGCCGGAGATGCCTTATTCAGGGCTGCTTACTTCCAGGGATTGGCGCAAGAATTCGCTCTCGGACGATGGCGCGACTCCGAGCAGCGTGTGCAACGTGCGCTTGCAGCGTTCGTATGTTGCCAGCCCCTCGGCCCGGCGCCCAAGGGAGCGGTAGGCGAGCATCAATTGCTGGTAGAACGCCTCGGTCAACGGCTCGACCTCGAGGCCTTGCAGATAACAGCCGATCGCTTTCTCCCAGGTCTGATTGGTTTCGTAGCGATGCCCGCAGTTCTGAAGGATGCGCAGAAAGCGGCTGCGCAGGCGCTCCCGGACGAATACCGCCGCGGGAAGTGCCTCTTCCCGGTCCAGAAATGGCCCTCGATACAGGCCAAAGAGTTTGTTCGTGAGCGGTTCGATGCCGTCAGTCGAAGTTGAGCGCAAACAGTCGTCGATCTGCGACAGCAGCCGCTCGAACGCCCAGCAATCGACCCAGCAGCGGCGGGTATCCAGGGACAGGCGCCCATCCTTGAGCAGGATGGGGTCCTCCTCGCCGAGGAACCGGCGCAACCGGTACAAGGTGGTCTCAAACGCGTGCTGCGCGGCATCGCCCTCGGCGTCCGGCCACAGGATCTCGATGAGTTTCTGCTGAGCCACCTCACGACCGCCCAAGGCAATCAGGGTCTTCAACAATTCGATCGGTTTCTTTTGACTCCTGCCCGACAGCGAGACGGCCTTGTCGTCCCGGACGACGCCGAAACGCCCGAAGGTGTAGAGCCGGTAGGTCCACGGCCAGTTCTCGATTTCGAGTGGTGGCGTGTCCGGGACCAGCCGGCGCCTGCGGATCATCGCACGGACATGATCGACTTCAATGCCGTGGTCGAGGGCCAAGGCATAAAGGCGGGTCCACTCGCGTGCCGGCCGGAATGGTGCGACGACCCCGCCCATCTCCCTGTCGAGGGCCAGCGCGGCACCGAGACGTTGCACGGCCACATCGGGCTGTCCCTGAATGATCGACGCGCTGGCTTCGATCAAGAGGCAACAGTACTCAAGCAACCGGCTCTGCATGCCTCGGCCGATGGTCCGGCACCGGTTCAGGTGATCGAGCGCCTCCACGGGTTGGCCAAGCTGATACAGCAGCCAGGCATGGTCCATGTGCACCAGCGCCGCCTGGAAACGTCCGCCGAGCTTGCCCACCGACGCGTGCACTTGTTCGCTGTGCTCGAGCGCCTGGTCGAGGCGGTTATCGCAGATGGCGATGAGCGTGGCCGCATGATGGTAGGTGGCCACGAATGCCGGGCCGGATCCTTGCATGCGCGCGAAATATGCCTCGGCACCCTTCCTGTCGCCCGCGATGAAAGAGCCATAGACGCCTTGTATCAGCATGTACAGGTGCATGTTGCGCATGCCAGTGGTCTCCATCACTCGTATGGCCTCCTCCACGATCTCGATCGTCTTCTCGGGCTTCCCGGCCAAGAACCAATGGTAAATCGCCAACACCATACGCCACGGGATATCGACGATCGGGGCAATATCATGGTGGGCACGCAAAGGTTCGAGCGTCGAAATTACTCGGGTCATCTCCCTCATGTCGCCGACCCAGTTGTAGTACAGGGCGAGCGGTGCCCCGACCAGAAAACGCAGGTTCACGTCCGAGAGCGTTTGCATGAGCGCTGACGCGCGCTCCAGCCAGACCGCAATATCGGGCCGGGCGGTTGGGCGGTTGGTCATGATCATCAGCATGCTGAACGTAATCCGGGCCTCGGCCTCGGGCGTGGGAAACGCCGGATGACGTTGCCGGAGCAAGTCGAAAATCTCGAGCCAGCGGTCGAGCTCCGCGAAACTCAGCCAGTCGGCGGCGTGCGCGCTTACTACACTTGACCAGCTTAGGTATAAACCAAAGGCGTCGTTGCCCTGGTCGAATAGTGCGAATGCCTTTCCGGAAAGCTCGCTGGCTTCGGTCGGGTTGGTCATCATCCGACACTGCGCCAGCCAGTGGAGCAGCCAGGCGTTGGTCGAGACGATCTCGGCCGGCAACGGCGCAATCCAACTCGCGAGAGTTTCGAGGCGCGCCTGCGCGGCAAGTGCCGGCGCGGCGGTGACGATAACCCGGGCCAGTTCCTCCCAGGCGCGCGCCTCGCGCAGCACGCCAACCGCGTCCTCGACGCGGTCCTCCGCCTCCAGTAGCGACGCGGCCCGGCGCTGCAGCGCGCGCAGGTGGTGGGTCGGATAGGACGCGCGCAGCTCACGCACGAGGAAGTCGCGGAACAGGGCGTGGAATTGATAGGCCACCACTGTCTGTGCGCAACGTACCGTGAAGTAATTGCGGCGCGCGAGGTCGGCGAGCACCGCAGCGCCCCTCACCTCTCCGGTGAGTTGCACCACGGCAGCGGCGGTCATCGTCGGTAGCAGCGCGCATTCCATCAGGATGCGCCGGGTGTCCGCTTCCATATGGTGGAGGATCTCGCCGGCGAAATAGTCGAACAGTGCCCGCGGCGCCGCGAATGCCGTCGCCCCCGGTTCGTGACGCGCGCTCTCCAGCAGCAGTACCACGCCCGCCGCCCAGCCGTCGGTCTGCGCGTGGATATCGTGGATGGCGTCATTGCAGGGTCGGCGGTGGCCGAGCCGGCGCGCCAGGCCGGCGGCCTCCTCGCGCGTGAGCTTGAGGGCCTGCGCATCCAGAAGGGTCAGGTGATTGTGAATTTGCAGGCGCGCCAGCGCCGGCGGCGGATCGTTGCGGCTCAGGAACAGCGCCTGCACGCTCGGCGGCAATTCGTTCAGGCCTTCCCGCAATACCTCGTGCAGCGGCGAATCGGCGGGGAGCGCATGGTAGTTGTCGAACACCCAGAGGCTGTGACGCGAAAAACGCTCGAACACCAGATGGAAGTACCGGCGCGCGAACTCCCCCAGGGTCGGTAGGTGCTCGGGTGTCAGGCGCGGCAGCGGTTTGCGCTGTCGCGGCGTGGCCGCCTGCACCGCCTGACTGAAGTAGTGAAAGAAGCTCGCAATGTCGTGGTCGCCGTCGTCGATCTGGTACCACAGGCAGGGCTGGCCGCGCGCCGCCACGTAGCTGTTCGCGAGCGTGGTCTTGCCGGCGCCCGGCGGCCCGGTGACCCACACGATGCCATGCTGTTTGTGGGCATTGCCGAGGGCTCGGAACAGGCGCGTACGGGGATAGACCGTGGTCAGGTGCGGTCGCCGCACCTTCGCGGAACCGCCGGCGCGAGTTTTTTCCGCGTGCGGTGGGGGTGACTTCCGGTGGCTTTTGGGTTTCTTCATCGGGGCAGATGCGGTTCGAAAACGTCCCGGCCGGTGACCGTCGCCGATGGTAGCAAAGTATCGATCAACTTACCGGTAACTGATGACCCATTTTAACTCTCTGCATGAAGTGCGGTCTTTATGCCCCGCCGGCCGGTAGTCAGAAAAACGGGGTTGGCGGAACGCCATGTGAGGGATCGGTGAGGCTGGCGGCGTTAGCCTGCCGCACCACTCACGGAAACCCGGCT
>Ga0105101_10000318_pt1 | contig 19390 bp, 13 predicted proteins | sample PPLLak21cMay2015_2_FD_87037 | JGI IMG/M metagenome (GOLD analysis project Ga0105101, IMG submission 87037) | Freshwater sediment microbial communities from Prairie Pothole Lake near Jamestown, North Dakota, USA - PPLs Lake P8 Core (1) Depth... | ecosystem: Environmental > Aquatic > Freshwater >... | reverse complement strand
GAGATTCACAAGCTCGGAAACCCTCAATCCGCAGCTGTAAAGAGTCTCGATTATTGCCTTGTTCCTGTGGCCCTCAGGTTTGCTGAGATCTATTGCTTCGACAATCCGGTCGATTTCGGCCACACTCAGAACATTGGGCAGCTTTAGTCCGGTCCTTGGAGATTCTATGAGCGAGGATGGATTCTCACTGATCTCACCGTCGATCAGCAGAAATTTAAAAAATGCCCTGATCCCTGAGAGCACCCTCGACTGGGTCCTGGTGTTCGGATTGCCTGCCCCAAACCAGTTAAGGAACTCCTTAAGGTCGGAATAAGTCACGATGGCCGGGGTCAGGTCCTTCCCGCATTCAGTGGTGAAGGATTCAAGCTTCTTCACATCATTCAGATACGCTTCAATACTGTTCTCTGACAATGATTTTTCAAGCCTCAGATAATTTTCGAAATTCTTGAATGATTTTTTCCAGGTCAGGCTCATATATGACTGATGTAATTGCGGTCAAAAATAAACCTTTATCCCCGATCTTCCTCTCTCCTCACATTTTTTAGTTATTTTTACCTTATTATTTAAAGTCAAACCTGGTTGAATGAAAATTCAGATAATTAACGGGCCGAACCTGAACCTCCTGGGGAAAAGAGAACCCGGGAAATACGGAAATAAGTCCTTTGAAGAGTATCTGACTCTTCTGAGGTCGTTATATCCACTGATAGAATTTGACTATTATCAGTCGAATATCGAAGGAGAGCTTATAAACAAGATTCACGAAACCGGCTTTTCATTGAACGGGATAGTGCTCAATCCGGGCGGTTATACCCATACTTCGGTCGCATTGGCCGATGCAGTGTCTTCGGTAAAAACGCCCGTGGTGGAGGTCCACATCACGAATGTTGCCGGCCGTGAAGAATTCCGGCATAACAGCCTCGTTGGCAGGTATTGTGCGGGGAGTATCATCGGATTTGGTCTTGACGGTTACAGGCTGGCTGTTGAAGCACTTGCAGAAATCAGTAAACATTCAGAAAAAACAGGATGACAAAAAAGAGGACAAAAATTGTTGCCACCATTTCTGACAAAAAGTGCGAGAAGGAATTTATAAGGGAACTTTATGAAGCGGGGATGGATGTTATCAGGATAAACTCTGCACACCTCGATATTGAAGGAGCCTTAAAGATCATTAACAGTGCCAGGGAAGTGTCGGATAAGATTGCCATCCTGCTTGACACGAAGGGTCCGGAAATCAGGACCACAAAATGCGATTCGCCGATCAGCCTGAAGAAAGGGTCAACCATACTTATGGCAGGTGATCAGGAAAAAAATAGTACGGGCCGGATCATTTACGTCAGCTACAGGGAATTCTCGAATGACGTACCGCCGGGAACAGCAATCCTGATTGACGATGGTGAGATTGAACTCAAGGCAGTAAGGAAAGAGGGCGAATTCCTCGAGTGCCTCATTGAAAACGACGGGATACTCGGCTCCAGGAAAAGCGTCAATCTGCCCGGCATAAGGATCTGCCTTCCTTCACTTACAGACAAGGACCGGATATTCCTCAAAATGGCAGCTGAGAACGGAGTTGATTTCGTTGCTCACTCTTTTGTAAGGTCCAAACAGGATGTTCTTGATGTTCAGGCTGTTCTTGATGAATACAAAAGCGATATCAAGATAATTGCAAAGATAGAAAATGAAGAAGGCGTTGAAAATATCGACGAAATCCTGGATGTTGTATATGGAATTATGGTAGCCAGGGGTGATCTGGCGATCGAAGTACCATATGAAAAAATTCCCGGGCTTCAGAAAATGATAATCTCAAAATGCATACACAGCCGCAAACCCGTAATTGTGGCAACCCAGATGCTTCATTCGATGATAACCAATCCCAGGCCGACACGTGCGGAAGTAAGCGATGTTGCGAATGCCATCTATTCCCAGACTGATGCCATGATGCTTAGCGGAGAAACGGCAAGCGGGAGGTACCCGGTCGAAGCCGTGAAGACAATGACAAAGATTGCTCTTGAGATTGAAAACAATAAAGAGATGTTCCTCGACATTCCGGCTGTGAATATCAGGGGTGAAATCTCCGCCTATCTTGCAAAGGTGGCAGTCAAGACATCGGTAAGGATCGGGGCAAAAGGGATCATTGCTGATACCATCGGCGGAAGAACGATCAGGGATATGGCAGCTTACAGGGGGGTCAACCTTGTCCTGGCTCAATGCTACTCCACGCGTACCATGAGGGAACTGGCCCTGTCGTACGGGGTTTATGCCAGTTACCAGGAAAAGAAGAAATCGGTTGATGACTTTATTAATATAGCCCTGAAGGATCTCATTGCCCGCCATAATCTGGAGCCAGATGACATAATTGTTGTACTTGCAGGGAACTTTTCGGGAGGTTCAGGGTTTTCATTTATTGAAGTAGGCACTGTTGAATATCTGAAAAGTCGCGTTGATATTATAGACTGAGTTTATATTGTTGGTCTGATTTTTGCGGAAAAAGAATGGTTCAAAAACCGGTAGTACATGATAAAATTAATATTTCTTTCCATATGGTTTATCATCCATCCGGTTCATGTTTCGCTATTGAGCATCGACTACGCTCCGGATCAGAATAGTCTGAATGTGTTCATTAAAATATACTACGATGATTTTCTCACTGACTCAGGTATTGGGGAAAAGGAAACAGGCTCAATGAAATTTCCCGACAGCAGTTCGTTCACGGGTGATCATATCGGGAAATATATCAATGAGAAAGTCAGGATAATTGTCAATGGCAGGCAGCTGGAAGGAAAACTTGGGGATTTCAATCTTGCGGACAATGAATTAACCATGAACCTCTCATATGGTTCCGTTAATAATATTTCAACGATTACCGTGAAGAACCTCATAATGACGGGTCTTTATGCCGATATGGCAAATATGCTCATTATCAGGGTGCATGATTTTGAAAAGGGGGTTAGAATGACCCCGGAAGAAACGGAACAGACATTTAATATTAAATAACCAGGGATTGTGATTAAATTAAATATGGTTCAGGGATCGATGAAGAAATTTACTGCAATTGCGTTCATTTTGTTCTGTTTCTTAAATCTGAACGCGACTCATAACAGGGCGGGTGAGATCACCTATGTACAAATATCGGATCTTACCTATGAGATTACAATAACGACATTCACCTACACGCTCAGCCTTGCTGACAGGCCCAGCCTGACAGTGGAATGGGGCGACAATTCCTCGTCCGTGGCGCAAAGGTCAGATATCCTTTTTCTTCCTAACTTTTATAAAAGGAATATATACAAGATCACTCACACTTACCCCGGTCCGGGCGTTTACAAGATCGTCGTGCAGGATCCCAACAGGAATGATGGTGTTCAGAATATTCCGAATTCGGTCAATGTCGTATTTTCGATCTCCACCATCCTTATTGTCAATCCGGCAATAGGCAGGAACAGCACTCCCGTATTGCTTAATCCACCGTACGACAAGGCAGCCCGTGGTTACGTCTTTATCCATAACCCGGGTGCGTTTGATCCTGACGGCGACAGCCTTTCCTATAAGCTCACTGTTTGTACGAGGGAGGATGGAAAGCCGATTGAAAACTACAAATTGCCTCCTGCAACCAACTTTTTCCGCCTCGATTCCATAACAGGCGATCTGATCTGGAGCACTCCTGCCGACACAGGGGCATATAATGTCGCGATGGAAATCCAGGAGTGGCGCAACGGGGTTAAAATTGGCGTGGTAGTCAGGGACATGCAGATTAATGTTTATGATGCCCAGAACAAACCGCCCGTTAACGCGCCTCTGACCGATTTGTGTGTTGAGGTTGGCGATGTGGTTGATTTCACTGTTTCGGCAGTTGACCCCGATAATGATCTTGTTGGGCTGAGGGCAGCTTCGGGAGTTTTCACCATCGCCGGTTGCCGGGCACAATTTACCAAAGTCGATTCTGTTCCCGGCTTTGCCTCGTCCCGGTTCCATTGGATACCCTGTCATGAGGCGGTAAGGAACCTGGCTTATGACCTGCTCATTAAAGCCGACGATTACAGCGCCGAACTTAAGCTTTCCGACATAGATGTCATGCACATAAAGGTACTCGGGCCATCACCGGTTCTGCTTAATGCTGCTCCTGAGGGAAAATTCATCCACCTTACCTGGGAAAATTACGGAACTGATGTAATTGCAGGCTTCAGTGTCTACAGGCGTGAAGGGGTGTCTGACTTTGATCCCGATTCATGTACAGCAGGAATTCCTCCTTCAGCCGGATTCACTAAAGTCGGATTCATCGAAGGAAGCTCAACTGTATCATTCATTGATACAAATAATGGTGAAGGACTTGATTTCGGGAAGGAATACAATTACAGAATTGTGGCCGTATATCCCAACGGTACCGAAAGCAAGTCTTCGAATGAGATCGCTGCAACCCTGGTCTCAGGTGTGCCGGTTATTACACATGTGAGCGTCAGGAATACCTCAGTGACCAACGGTTCGATATATGTCAGCTGGCGGAAACCCGACAGACTCGACACAATTCCCGCCAATGGGCCGTATGAGTACCTTATCTACAGGGCACCCGGAATAACCGGGACAGATTTCCAGCAGGTTACTTCGATTCAAACCGTTAACCTCAATGATACGGTTTTTATCGATACACTTTTAAATACCCAGGCGAACGGATATATCTATAAAATAGAATTATACAACAATGCTCCCGGAAGCAGGTTCCTTGTAGGTGAACCGGGATATGCCTCATCGGTGTATCTTAACGCAAACCCCGGAGACAGAAAAGTTCGCTTTAATATATTCAGGAATGTACCCTGGATAAATACAAGGTACGATTTCTTCAGGCTGAATGAGACCACAATGGCATATGATTCGATCGGATCGACAAACCAGCTGACCTTTACCGACAATGGACTTGTTAACGGAGAGGAGTACTGCTACAGAGTGCGGTCTGTGGGCGGTTATACCAATGTAGGCCTGCCAAGGAACCTTGTCAATTTCTCGGAGATCATCTGTGCCACGCCAGTCGACAATGAACCTCCATGTATTCCCGAAATAACTGTTTCAAGCCAGTGCGACAGTCTCTATAATATCGTGGTCTGGAGCTTCACTGATCCGCTTTGCATCGATGATGTTGCAGGTTACAAGGTCTACTATAAGCTGACAACTGAGGAAGACCTGTCGCTCTTAACAACAATTAACGACAAGAACACTTTCTCATTCAAGCATTACCCGGGAGATATAATTTCAGGATGCTATGCTGTTACGACTTTCGATGCAATAGGAAATGAAAGCGACCGATCGGTAATGATCTGTGTCGATTCATGTAATTTTTATGAGATCCCGAACGTATTTACCCCCAACGGCGATGCTATAAATGACAGGCTTGTCGCGAAAACAACAGGGCTGGTTGACCGTGTTGATTTCAAGCTTTTTAACCGGTATGGTGTGCTTATTTTCGAGACAGATGAACCTAAACTCAACTGGGACGGGACATATAAAGGTAATATTGTATCACCCGGGGTCTATTTCTACCAGTGTGATGTATTTGAAAGAAGAATTACGGGTCTTGAACAATTCCATCTGTCAGGTTTCGTGCATGTTATTACCGAAGCGGGTGCAGAAGTAAGGAAGGAAGAGTTTTAATTTTTATCAGGGGGAACCGGAATGAAAAAAATATTGATATTGATCCCGTTCGTTTTTTATACAGCCCTGCTCGCAGGACAAAAACCTGTAGATTTTATTCTGAAAGGGAAAGCTTTGACCGAGGCTGGAAAAACTGACGAAGCAGTAAATACCCTTTCTGAAGGGCTCAGGCTGAACCAGGATGCCGGATTATATCTGCAGCGTGCCGAAGCGTGGCTGACCAGGGGTGATTATTCACAGGCGATCAGTGATTTGAATGCAGCCAATAAATTGTCACCCGGAATAGGTGAATATGGTCTGGCAAGGATATACGGACTGAAGGGTGACGCTTCTACTGCTACGTATCACCTTGAGGAAAACATGAGATCGTCATTCAGGAAGAGAGAGAAGGATGTAATGCTCGATCCGGCTTTCAGCACAATTGAAAACAAACCTGAGTGGCGCACCTTCATTAAGAAAGAGTGGTATAGTGATCTTGAAACAGGATTGTCGGAAATTGAATATTATATATCAACCGGCAATACAGGAGAAGCCAGGTCAGTTTTATCAGAACTTTCAAAGAATTATCCTGACAATGATGGCAATATTTATGCAAATGCCCTGATAAATTTTGCCGATAAAAGGTATACGGAAACAATTAAGGCTATTTCAAGCCTGCTTACTGATGATCCGGGCGAGGAAAAATATTTGAGGCTCCTTGCCGGTGCGCAGGCTGCCTCAGGAAATCAGGCAGGTGCCTCCTCGACATACACAAAACTGCTTGATCTGGGTATTCCCGATGCCGAACTGCTCATCCTGAGGGCAGAATGTTACAGGAAAACTGGTGAAACGGCCAGGGCACTTGACGATGCCAGCAAATATCTTGACTTATACCCCGACAGTAAAAAAGCTTTAAGCTTCGCAGGGAAAATCGAAGCTGCTTCGGGAGATAACATTAAGGCACTTGAATATTTTTCAAAAAACCTTGAGCTTCATCCGAATGATGCAGAGTGCTATATTGACAGAGCCAATTCGTATTTTGTTTCAAAATCATGGAACTGGGCAATAAAGGATTACAGCATGTCGCTTGACCTGAGACCCGACGATCCCGAAGTCTGGCTTAATAAGGGCATTGCCCAGCTGAATTCGGGCAATACTGCTGATGCATGCCACGACTTTAGAAAATCATTCAGCCTGGGGAACAAAAAGGCCACTGAAATGATCAGCAGACATTGCATTTCCCAGGGTAGATAATCATATTTCTATCTTGTATTTCTAAGGATCTTGTCGAAGAGATCCTGCGGCTTGAAGGGCTTCAGAACATAGTCATTGATACTGAGGTCGTCAATCTTGTCATGGCTTTCCGACATTATTGCCGCCGTAAGCGCTACCACAGGCATCGAACTGATCCTGGGATCTTCCGATTGCCTTATGATCCTCGTCGCTTCTATTCCGTCCATCACCGGCATATGAAGATCCATTATCACAAGGTCAAATTCCTCTTTCTGGAGCAAATCAAGGGCAATCTTGCCATTCTCTGCATGGGTGACCTTAACACCCCATCCGGTAAGGAATTTATTAGCTACAAAGAAGTTGATCTTGTTGTCCTCTGCCACCAGTATCCTTTTCCCTTCCAGTCCGGTACATGGTTCAGATGTTTCGGCAGGTTTAATAACAGTTGCCTTTTCAGGTATTCCGAATTTGAGTGAGAATTTAAAGGTTGAACCCGCGCCGGGAACACTGTCCAGGCTGATCTGGCCTCCCTGAAGCTCGACCAGTTTCTTACAGATTGACAAACCAAGTCCGGTTCCTCCATAATGCCTTGTTGTATCAGGTGATGCCTGGCTGAAACTTTCAAATATCACATCATGCTTGTCAGCGGCAATCCCTATACCTGTGTCTTTCACCCGGAACTCAATGACCGTACTGACCTGGTCGCGTTCGAGCTCCCTGATTATTACAAGAATGCTGCCCCTTTGGGTGAATTTCAGGGCGTTTGAAAGGAGGTTTGACAGTATCTGGTTAAGCCTTATCGAGTCGCCGATAACCTCAATGGGAAGAGTGTCCTCTTTTATAATTTGAAACTCAAGGTTCTTTGATTTTGATCTGAACGAATAGGTCCTCATGATATCGTTGAGGAAATCACTCAGGTTGAACTGGGTTTGTTCAAAGACGATCTTCCCCGATTCCATCTTGTTGTAATCAAGGACATCATTGACAAGTGTCAGCAGGTGGTTGCCTGAGAACCTCAGGGTCCTGATGAAGTCCATCTGATCTTCCCTTGGTTTCCCCTGGAGCAGCAAATTCGTAATACCGATTACCTCATTAAGCGGAGTCCTGATCTCATGGCTCATTGTCGACATGAACTGCTGCTTCGACTGGGCTGCCTCTTCTGCTTTGCGGCTGGCAAGCATCACATTCTCGAGCATGGTCTTTCTCTGAATGGTCATTGCTATCTGATTGGCAATAAACTCAAGGACATTAACATCTTCTTCCGAGAATTTATTTTCATCGTGGTAATCCTGCAGGGCCATAACCCCGATTATTTCCTTGTCGGCCTTCAACGGTATACCCATCCATACCTTGCATGGGGCTCCGACCAGGGCAATATCCCCGGAGTTTTCGAGATCCCTGAGATCATTTTCTTTCAGAAGGACCGATTTCTTAAGTCCGATCACCCACCTTGTAATCGTCTTCCTTGCAGGGAGTCTTTCGAAATTGTCTTTCTCATCCGCAAAGAAGGGCATCGACAGTGTATCTGTTTTCCTGTCATAGAGAGCAATAAAGAAGTTATTCGTATCCCAGATCTTACTGAGCTCACGGACAATCGTCGGATAGATATCCCTTAGATCTATCTGGTGAAGTGCAACCGTGGAAATGTTGTACAGGATCTCCTGGATCTGCTCGTTTTTTCTCTGCTGCGAGATATCCCTATAGATGCCAAGTGATGCCACAACTTCTTCATTGATAAGAATATTTGTAGCAATCAGTGAGACCTGGATCCGCCTGCCCTGCTTGTCCATCCTGATAGTCTGCTTTGCAATTTTGCAGTTTTCGGAACCCGGTTTACTGAGGTCGACTATCTCCGATTTCAAATCATCGGGAACGATAAGATCATCAACACACCTCTCCATGGATTCTTCCGGTGTATATCCGAAGAGTTTTGTAAATTCCTTGTTTATTGAAGTAATCTTCCCTTGCCCGTTAAGAATAGCGATGGCTTCGGGTATTGAGTCGATCAGGAGTTCAAGGAAAGCCTTTTCCCTGTTGATCTGATCCTCATATTCCATGTGTTTGCTGATATCGGTTATGACACCCCGGTAGCCAAGTATCCTGCCCTCGTGGAAAATCGCGAAAGTGTGGGTCATGATCGGGACGATTGTTCCGTCCTTTTTACTGACATGGTATTCGTTTCCCGAGATCTGATCAGGTGAAGTGAGGCCCTTCAGGTTCTCGATTATTCTTGGAGAATTCTCGCTGAAAATTTCAGATATGTGCGTTCCATTTGCCAGGTCCTGTCTTGTATAACCAAAGAAATTTAATGCCTGGGCGTTTGCATAGAGTATCCGGCCGGTAATGTCGACCTCATAGACCATCTCAGGCAGCATTTCGGCAAATTCCTTAAATATGGCCTTTTGCCTGTCAATATCTTCCTCAATCTTCTTCGACCTGAGCAGGTCGAGTTCCTCCTTCAGCTTTCTGCTGGAGTCAAGAAGCTCCTCGTATTTTTCCTTGTAGTCTGTCATGCGAGGTTTAAAAACCGGCCTTAAATTAACAAAAATTACCCAATTTAAAATTTTAGCAAAACAGGCATCGATTCTCTTTAATTTCAATTGATACTCTTTATCTTATTCTTGTTTTTCTTGTTATAGTATTTGCAGAAGTCCATTAGTCCGCACTCCTCGCATAACGGTCTTCTTGCCTTGCATACATACCTCCCGTGAAGGATAAGCCAGTGATGAGCCTTGTGCATTAGCCCGGCAGGGATGTTTTCAGTAAGCTGATTCTCGACACTTAAGGGTGTTTTTGCATTCCTGACAAGCCCGATCCTTGTTGCAACCCGGAATACATGCGTATCAACTGCAATGACAGGTTTATTGTAGACGACGGATGCCACAACATTTGCCGTCTTCCTGCCTACACCCGGCAGGCGCTGCAGCATTGAAGTCTCTGATGGGACAATTCCTCCGAATTCGTCGACAAGCATCCGTGCCATGCCGCAGAGATGCTTCGCTTTGTTGTTAGGATATGAACACGACCTGATCAGTTCAAAAATATCAGATGGTTCGGCTCGCGACATTGACAATGCATCGGGATATTTTTCAAGCAACGCGGGCGTAATCATGTTGACCCTTTTGTCAGTACACTGTGCTGACAGGATAACCGCGACGATAAGGGCAAAAGGATCCGTCCACTCCAGTTCTGTTTCTGCCACCGGCATATGTAACTGGAAGTATTGGATAGTCAGGTTATATCTCTCCTTTAAAGTCACACTTAATTTTACCGCTAAACGGAACGGCTACTTTAAAATTAACAAAATTTTATACCTTTAACGGATAATTGTTAAAAAAATTGGAGAGAATAGCTATAAATACAAATAGTTCTTCGTCAGAAGTCCTTATTGGGGTAAACTGGGAATCGGTCAGGGAGTTGCTTCCCGGGACCGGGGTTGTGATTGTAACCGACAGCAACGTCAGACGGCTTTATGGGGAAAAGTTTCCTGATTTTCCGATCTTCCCTGTTAAACCGGGAGAGGTAAGCAAGAAGCTTGAAGTGATCGAATACCTTTCGGAACGCCTGCTTGAATCAGGTATTGACCGGTCTGGTTTTATACTTGGGATTGGAGGCGGTGTGGTGTGCGATATTGCCGGATTCCTGGCATCAGTTTACATGCGCGGCATCAAATGCGCGTATGTATCTACAACCCTTCTCTCGCAGGTTGACGCAAGTACGGGAGGTAAGAACGGGGTTAACCTCGGGAGCGTCAAAAACCTGCTTGGATGTTTCAAACAGCCTGAGTTCGTTCTGTGCGACCCCTCAATGCTGAAGACATTACCGGATGAAGAGTATTTTTCGGGACTGGCCGAAGTTATTAAGACCGCCATCATTGGAAATGAAAAACTATTTGAGGTTATAGAGAATAATCAGGAGGGAGTGACAAAAAGGGATCCGGAACTGCTTTCTCTTATTATTTCAATGGCTGTGAATTTCAAGGCTTCAATTGTGTCAGAGGATGAGAAGGAGACCGGCATGAGGCGAATATTGAATTTTGGGCATACCTACGGTCATGCTATCGAACTCTATAAATCATTCCGTCATGGGTATGCAGTAGCATCGGGGATGGCGCTGGCAACAAATTTTTCATTTGAAAGGGGATTCATCACCAAAGCCGAATGTGAACGGATCTTCAACGTGCTTAAGTCATACAAGCTGCTTCGCAGGTCCGACATTCCGGAATCCCAGATCAGTCAGCTTATCCTTCACGACAAGAAGAAATCGGGAAGTGACATGTATTTCGTTTTCACAGCAGGTATCGGTAAAGCCGTCATAGAAAAAATACCCCTCAGTGAGGTGACTGATTTTTACATTAAGGATATAACCTGTAAATAAACCTGACAGTTATGAATTCTTTTGGCAACCTTTTCAGGGTTTCAATTTTTGGAGAATCGCACGGAAAAGGAACAGGTGTCATTATCGATGGCTGCCCGCCAGGAATTCCGGTTACCCTGGATGACTTTTCAGGCGATCTTTCACGCAGGCAGAGTGGAGGAAAGGGAACCACAAAGCGTCACGAGGCCGATCTCCCTGAAATACTCAGCGGTATTTACAAGGGCTATACTGCCGGTTCGCCAATTACAATCATGACAAGGAATGAAGACAAAATTTCGGCTGATTATGATGATTTTGTAAGTGTTCCGCGTCCGGGTCACGCCGATTATTCAGCAGGAATAAAATACTCAGGCTTTTCAGATCCAAGGGGAAGCGGCCATTTTTCAGGCAGGATAACCTGGGGCCTTGTAGCTGCCGGTGTAATTGCCAGGATGGTCGTGAAACCGGCCGGGATCTCCGCAAAACTCATATCTGCCGGCGGAAAGGCTGATATTGAAGCTGCGGTTGAGGAGGCAATGGCAAGCGGAGATTCAATCGGAGGGATCGTTGAATGCAGGGTCAGTAATCCGATAAAGGCTCTTGGCGAGCCCTTTTTCTATTCATTCGAATCGGCTTTGAGCCATATTATATTTTCGATCCCTGCGATCAGGGGTATTGAATTCGGTGCGGGATTTGCAGCTGTCCTGATGAAAGGATCGGAACATAATGACAGCTTCATTGACAGTTCGGGAACCACTGCAACCAATAACGCCGGAGGCATTAATGGAGGCATTACAAACGGTAATGAGGTGGTTTTCAGGGTTGCGGTAAAGCCAACATCTTCTACAGGCGTTGAACAAACTACATTTGACTTTAAAAGAAACGAGATGACCACCCTTAAGGTAACCGGGCGCCACGATACATGCATTGCACTCAGAATGCCCGTAATCGTAGAGGCCGCAACAGCAATCGCCATGGCTGACCTGCTTCTGATCGACAGGGGTATTTATGGTCCAAGGAAAAGGTGACCCGGAGATTAATTACATTCGGGTTGATTCTATTCTGATGACTTTTGAAGTCGATTGCCTTATCCTGAACCTGTTGTCAAGCCTTTCCCCGACAATCCATACTATCTTCTCGTCCGACTCGAGGACCATTGTACTTTCCTTTTTTGTAACGGGGAATTTTCTGTCGATAAAATAGTCGCTGAGCTTCTTCCTGCCGCTCATGCCAAAAGGGAAAAAGTGGTCGCCCCTCTGCCACGGCCTTATCACCATCGGGAATCTGACTGTATCAAAGTCGATAAGTGCAACATGCTTTTCGCTTTTGATTTTAAGACCAGGTTCCATGGTAATTACATCAGCCGAAACAATAAAAGGGATTTCGCTGAATCCGCCCACATTGTCAACCTCGAACGATCTCAGACTATTTTTTTCAACAGGCGAAACAATTAATTCTGTTCTGTTTTTGAGCAGCCGGTGAGATTGTGTGAATACCTGGCTGCCTGTCCTCCCATGGAGTATATTTGCCAGATCTTTGGTCAGGTATCCTGTTAAGCCGTATGGCCGGAACAATTCATAAAGTATTGTATTGTTGTCGCTGAGAGGAAGCAGGTCGTCAATGCTGAATATAACCCTGTCAGCTTCTACCCTGGAGATCCGTTTTCTCAGATCATCCATATACCTTGTTGCAATCTCATTTGTCCCTGCCAGTTTAAGCGCAGTATCGTTAAGCGTGTATTCAACCGACGGATTGATCTCCTTCAGAACGGGAATGACAAGATGCCTGATCTTATTCCTTGTGTATTTCGTTTCAGAATTTGACTGATCATCCCTGTAGGGGATTTTATTAATATGACAATATTCGGTTATCCTTGAGCGTGTTGCGAAGAGCAGCGGGCGGACGATCCTTTCACTGAGAGGTCTCATTCCCGTAAGTCCCGTAATTCCTGTCCCCCTGGTAAGGTTTATGAGAAGTGTTTCAATATTGTCATCCAGGTTGTGTGCTACGGCGATGCAGTCAAAACCGCTCTCCCGCCTGACCGTTTCAAACCAGTTGTATCTCAGCTCCCTGGCTGCCATTTGTATCGATATGCTTTGTTCCTTTGCATAAGTCTTTGTATCAAAACGCTTTGAGAAGAATTGAATATTGTTTTCCGCTGCAAATGATCTTACCAGTTCTTCGTCCATGTCAGATTCATCTGAACGCAGGGAGAAATTGCAGTGTGCTATACCGGTGGTGAACCCTGCGTTTATAAACAGGTGCGACATAACCATTGAATCGATCCCTCCGCTTACTGCAAGAAGCACCCTGTCATTTTCCCCGAAAAGGCGGTTATCTTCAATATATTTTAAAAAGTCATTAAACATTGTTATTGCAGGGCTATCTGTATGGTACTACCGAAGGCGGACCCGGGTCAAAATTATCAGGTCCCAGCAACTGTTCCCCTGAAATCAGCAAATGGTTTGCAGATGAATATTCGGGGAGGTTGGGAAAAAATCCCAGCCTGATCTGAAGCGTGTTTAATATGAGGTTGTCATTTCTGATCCGGATCCCCAGGCCAATTGCGGAGAGAGAATCTCCCCTGCCGACATTTTCATTTGTGCCAAACAGGAAGCCAAGGTCTGCAAACCCGAATAAGGCAAATCTGAATCCATAGAAATTGACCGGGCTGAACAGGACAGATTCAATACTGACTGAGAGTCTTTGCGCTCCGGAGAGGGAGTCATTCCTCATTCCTGAAAAGCCATCTTCGTAATGAAAAGCCAGCTTTTCATCGGAGTACCTGTCAAATCCTCTTGTATAATCGACATTCATGAAATTTCTGATCCGGTATCTTCCAAGGTATAAAAGGTTTGAAATGAAATTTGTCCTCAGCATAAGCATTCCCTGTTCTGTGATGCCATCATTAATAAAAGTGGCAATGCCCGCCGAACCGTAGATATACCCAAGACTTTTGATTGATTCTCCGATCGAAACGGTGGTGCCCATATAAGTTCTTTCCTTGAATTCATTAAGTTCCGTACCGGCTGTAAAATTAATAAGACCACCATGCGGGATATCTTCAGTTTTACCGTATCCGTAAATCAGGCTGGCTTTGTAGAATTTCTGAACTGAAAATGTTACGGAACCCAAAAACATCTTATATCTCTGAAGGTGGTGATACGATTCGGGAAGGATGAACGGGTGGTCAAATACATTATTATTGGTAAACCTGGCACCGAAAATCAGCCTGGAGACCGATTCCTTATTCAGGAGAAATGACCTGGAGATCCAGTAGTCCTGCAAGTTATACTTTACCTCGGCCGGTCTTGCCAGGGAATCGAGATCGTCCGTTGTATACATCTGCCGGACTGAAATACCTCCGGCGTATTTTGTGGCAGAACTGGCGAATTTCCTGTTCAGATCAAAACCATAGGACCTCTTCCCAAGTCCGTCAGTATAATAGAGATTCATGTCGATGAATGTTCTGCGGAAATTGTTGATCGTATAGTGAATTCCGAATCCGGGAGAGTCCCTGAACTTATTATCATAAGGCATCTCTATACCAAATTCATGCCCCATTCCGAAAATGTTCCCGTCAAATAATGCAACTGATCCCCTGTCCATGCCCAGGTGGATTTTTGCACCGATGGAATAAATATCCTTGGTCAGGACTAATATATCCGCCTCGGTCTCAGATGCAGGCACCACAATTATGCGGGCATCGTCAATAAACGGGAGTTCACGCAGGAGACGTTCATTATCGCTAAGGATAAGCGGTGAAATAGTATCGCCTTCGCTGAACAGGATGTTCTTTTTTACAATGATCTCATTTGTATTTATATGGGTATTATTCAGAAACTTTTCAAGCTTGTTCGGGTCACTGAGATCCGGACTGTATATATCTGTACCAAAAACGTTTAACCGTTTGATCTTAATATTCCGGATCTTTCTGCCGGAATATTCAATATAATTTATTGTGCTTGGGCTTGTAAAATCCTTATTGGAGGCCGGATCAGCCTTTATTATTACAAAATCGTAAAGCTTGCGGGTAAAAAGTGTTCCTGACGCCCTGCTTTTCAGAGAATCGAGGAAGATCAGCGTTCTGTCAGGCTCTTTCATGGACGATGGAATCAGCCCGGAAGGAGAAAGGGGAGGAGTTCCCGGATATGACAGGAGAAGCTTAACAGGACTCAGTATTTTGATCTTTTGCGGAAATGCGGCAAGGGAATCCTGCCTGATGGCAACCTGCGGATAGGCAGTGCTATAAATTAGCAGAAATACCGGAAAGTATATTAATTTTAAGAGATTCTTTTGTTTTTTTATAGCTATTGTTTCAGGTTTCATGCGGATGATTGATCAACACGTCATCTGAGTTAAACTGGAATCCAAGACGCTTCCCCGTAATTACCCTGGAGTGCTGGATTTTTGCTTCAGCCTGGCCGACAGTTGCAATTTTAACCGTATCGTATGGCGGGACCAAAAGGTCAAATTCGAGGGAGTACTGTATGGCAGTTGAAATGATGAACTGCAGCGACGATCTGCTCAGTGCTTCATTCCCGTAGTTCGAAAACAGCATGCCCATCTGCCTTTTACCTTCAACCAGGTACTGGTTTTCGTGGTTGATGAATATTCTGGCAATCAGGTATCCCAGATCATCGAATCGTGAGTATTTGAAAGAATCAAACAGGAAATTGTAGATATTTATGATACCCGAATATGCGTTATACTTGTTTTTCTGGATATACGGAGTTTTCCAGGCCGGATGCTCCCTGTCGAACTGAAAAATGTTGGAGTGCATGCTGAAAAGTAAAATGTCACCCGCTACTTTAAGCTGGGCGTCAAAACTGCTCCTGTCGGTATATTCCAATTTGATCCTGCTGTCAACGCCCCCCAGGTTGATATTCACATCTTTCGAGAATGTCTTCAGAATATCCTTGACAACTCCAAACCATTCAAAGGTATTGTCATAGACTTTTTGTTTCAACAGGGATTTTTCTTTGAGGGTCGTTACAATGGTGAGCCTCTTTTCATCCAGTTCTGACATGATTCGACAAGATTTCGTTATAACAGGCAACTAATTTAGCAAATATTAATTTAAAAGTGTAACCACGATACATATCATTATTTACTCGTGTTAGTACGACCTTGCAAACAATACCCTTCTTTTTGATGGTTTTCCGGAATATATGCAGGCACCTTCTTCTTCCTGAGAGTCAAAGGGAATGCATCTGATTGTTGCCTTGGTCTCATTCTTGATTTTTTCCTCGGTCTCAGCTGTCCCGTCCCAGTGAGCCATTATAAATCCTCCCTGATTGTCAAGGATTTCCAAAAAGTCGCTCCATTTATCGACATTAAAGGTATTCTCTGACCTGAATTTAAGGGCTTTATTATAAATATTAACCTGGATCTCTTCAAGCAAGCCCTGAACGTGGGTTGTTACATTCTGTACGGGAATCGTTTCTTTTTCAAGGGTATCCCTGCGCGCAATCTCAACGGTTCCGTTCTCAAGATCGCGGGGACCGATTGCAAGGCGAACGGGAACACCCTTTAGTTCATAATGAGCAAACTTCCATCCCGGTTTGTTGTTTTCCTTGTCGTCGTATTTGCATGAAATTCCTGCGTTTTCAAGACCGGCTTTGATCTGGTTTGCCTTTTCGGAGATCTTCTCAAGCTGCTCTGACGTTTTGTAAATAGGGATAATAACCGACTGAAGCGGAGCCAGACGGGGCGGCAGGACAAGTCCCAGATTATCGGAGTGTGCCATTATGAGGGCACCTACCATCCTTGTGGACAATCCCCACGAAGTTGCCCACACATATTCGAGTTTGCCTGTTTTATCGGTGAACTGTACGTCAAATGCTTTGGCAAAGTTCTGACCCAGGAAATGACTGGTCCCGGCCTGAAGGGCTTTCCCATCCTGCATAAGCGCCTCTATAGTATAGGTATCGATAGCCCCTGCAAATCGCTCATTTTCACTTTTATAACCCTTAATTACCGGGAGTGCCATATAATTTTCGGCAAAATCGGCATATACATTTACCATTTTTTCTGTTTCTTCAACCGCCTCTTCGCGTGTGGCATGAGCTGTATGCCCCTCCTGCCAGAGGAATTCGGAGGTCCTGAGAAATAACCTGGTCCGCATTTCCCACCTCACAACATTCGCCCACTGGTTTATCAGGATCGGAAGATCGCGGTACGACTGTATCCAGTTCTTATAGGAATTCCATATGATTGTTTCGGAGGTCGGACGGATGATCAATTCCTCTTCTAGTTTTGCAGTGGGATCGACAACTATTCCCTTGCCGTTTTCATCATTTTTAAGCCTGTAATGTGTTACTACCGCACACTCTTTGGCAAATCCTTCCACATGTGCGGCCTCCCTGCTGAAAAATGATTTCGGAATGAACAGGGGAAAATATGCATTGACATGACCTGTTGCCTTGAACATTTTGTTTAGTTCCGCCTGGATATTCTCCCAGATTGCATAGCCATAAGGCTTGATAACCATGCAGCCCCTCACCGCCGAGTTTTCTGCAAGATCAGCCTTAATTACCAGATCGTTATACCATTGAGCATAATTCTCCTCCCTGTTTGTCAAAAACTTCGCCATTTTTTGGTATGGTATTTGAATTAAATGAAGTTAAAAAATTGGTTGGTAAAAATAGACAAAACTTGGAGAAATAAAAACAAGGTTAAGCTGATTGCAGGAAGGTCGAACAACCTGATGAAAGCCCAAAGCAAAAAGAACAGAATTGAACAGATTAAATCGAAGCTTTGAAAATAAATTGTATCTTGGAAAAAAATTATAAATTTGCTCAACGGCAAAAAGATCGCAGAAAAGGAATAATTGGTATAATATTTGAGAGTGTAACAGTATACTAAACAGAAATAAGATGAAAGCATTGTATTACATATTCGGCGGAGTTCTTCTTACACTTGCATCCTGTTCAACAGGACGTTATGTAGGATCTGAATATGATGATCTTTACTACCTGTCGTCAGATGAGCCTGTTACAGTGGTCCGCTCGGAGGCAAATCAGCAGGTTGCTGAAGGTAATCTGAGGTCGGGTGATTACTATGATAATATATATGCGGTTGACACGCTTGTATCAAAAGAATATTCTGATGCAGTCGATTATGATGATCCAAACGCTTACAACGACGAATCACTCAGGGATTATGGCTACTACGACAATTACTCATACTCAGGAAGGTTGAGGAGATTTTACGGGAATTATTTCGATCCTTACTGGAGAGATCCATTCTACTACAGCTGGTATCCTTCATTTGGATTTAATAGCTGGTACGGGGGATTCCCGTATTCATACGGATATTATGATCCCTTCTATTACGATTATTACAGCCCGTATTCATACGGAGGATTTTATAATAATTATTACTACGGCGGCTTATATTCACCGTTCTTCAGGTCACCCTATTCCTTCTACTCATCATATTATTACGGATATTACCCCGGATACTATAACTCGAGGTATTACAATAATGATATATACGGTACAGATTACGGCAGGAGGGAAAGGTCAAGCAATCTCTCGACAAGATGGAGCGGCGGTTCTTCATCGCCAACGGGAACTTCATCAAGAAGGGGAACCGGTATCTCCACAGGTTCGGGTAATGTAAATACATCCTCATCAGGTCAGGCAGCTCCAGGCACCTCAAGAAGAACAGCAACCCAGCAGGGTACCCAGCAGACAGTCAGCCCTGCACAGAGAAGTTCGACCCAGGAATCTGTCAGGTCAGGTAGCGGAAGCAGTACCACGACCACAACAAGAAGACCGGCAGCCGTTAAACCCGAATACAATTCAACAAACAGGACCTATACCCCCAGCTATAGCAATCCGAGGCTGAGCACAAGGCCATCATATAACAATACAAGGGTTAACCAGAGTAATCCGGTTACCAACAGCAGGGTCAACAGCAGCATACCGAGCCGATCAGGATCAAGCCAGCAACAATCCGGACAGAGCTATTCGAATACCAGGAGAAGCTCAGGCCCCTCCTCCTCATATGCGCCGTCGCAGAGCAGATCCTATTCTCCATCTCAAAGCAGGTCAGGCTCATCCTACAGCGCTCCGAGAAGTTATTCGGTGCCATCATCATCATCGCGCAGAAGCTCTGACGGAGGATCATATTCCTCCAGATCATATGGTTCGTCAGGCAGCGGATCATCATCGTACAG
>Ga0105101_10000317_pt1 | contig 19400 bp, 15 predicted proteins | sample PPLLak21cMay2015_2_FD_87037 | JGI IMG/M metagenome (GOLD analysis project Ga0105101, IMG submission 87037) | Freshwater sediment microbial communities from Prairie Pothole Lake near Jamestown, North Dakota, USA - PPLs Lake P8 Core (1) Depth... | ecosystem: Environmental > Aquatic > Freshwater >... | reverse complement strand
TCGAAGTGCTGGGCGACGAGAAGACGCTGTACCCGGATATCCCGGCCACGCTCAAGGCCGCCGAGATCCTTATTAAGGACGGCTTCAAGGTGATGGTGTACACCAACGATGACCCGATCGTGGCCAGGCGCTTCGCGGAGATGGGGTGCGTGGCGGTCATGCCGCTGGCCGCGCCGATCGGCTCGGGGCTCGGTATCCGCAATCCGTACAACATCCGCTTTATCGTGGAAGCGGCCACGGTGCCGATCATCGTGGACGCCGGCGTCGGCACCGCCAGTGACGCGGCCATCGCCATGGAACTCGGTTGCGACGGCGTGCTCATGAACACCGCCATCGCGGCGGCGCAAAACCCGGTGCTCATGGCAAGCGCCATGAAGAAGGCAGTCGAGGCCGGACGCGAGGCGTTTCATGCCGGACGCATGCCGCGCAAGCAGTACGGTTCGCCGTCATCGCCGCTCGGCGGGACGTTTTTCTAACCCGGGTGGCGGATACCATCGACGTGTTCCGGTTATTCCTGCAGCGGCTGATGATATTCCTGAAGGCATTGGGGTATTTCTTTTCGCGCACATTGCCGGGCCGGGCCCTGGTATTTCTCAGTCTGCCGCTGGCACTCCTGGCCTTGGCGCTTTGGGAACCAGATCGGTCTCCACCGATTTTCGATGTGCAGATGCACTATAACGACAATACCTGGTCGCTCTATCCGGCCAAGGGGCTCATGCGCGCGATGCAACACTATAATGTTCCCTGGGTCGCGATCTCGAGCACGCCGAATGAAGGTACCGCGAAAATGGTCGAGGCCGACCGACTACGGGTCGTGCCAATGTTCGTTCCCTACCGGAATCGCGCGGATCGGGATCACTGGTTGGAGAATCCCGACCTCATCGAGTGGATGACGAATGAGCTGGATCTGCACGATTACCGCGGGATCGGCGAGTTTCATCTTTACGATGGCTTGGTCGACGTGCCGGCGGTTCGTCGTCTGTTGGCGCTGTCGGTCGAGCGCCAACTGGTCCTCAATGTGCATGGCGAGGCTAGCGTCATCCGGCAACTCCTGACGATTCAGCCGGGCATACGCGTGTTGTGGGCGCATGCCGGAATGAAAACCCCCCCGCGGCTGGTCGGCGAAATGCTCGAACTGCATCGCAACCTCTGGGCAGAGCTTTCCCACCGTGCCGATATTGCGCCGGACGGAAAACTGGCCCCGGAATGGCGCAATCTCTTCGAGCGGTTCCCGGACCGCTTCATGCTGGGGAGCGGAACTTACAATAACGAGTTCTGGTTTCGATACGGTCTCACACTGTCACGTACCCGCGAATGGTTGCGGCAGTTGCGGCCGGCGCTCGCCGAACGCATCGCCCACGAGAATGCGCGCGACCTGTTTGCCCGGCGCTGACCGGGAGCTTGCGTGAAGTCGCCTGGCCCCCGGAATCGTCCCGTGCGCAGTTTCGTGCGCCGCGAAGGGCGCATCACCGAGGCGCAGAAGCGTGCGCTGGAAGAGTTGTTGCCGCGCTACGGCGTCACACCGGCCGAGGCGCCCCTCGATTTCATTGCACTCTTCGGGCGCGACGCGCCGGTGCATCTCGAAATCGGCTTTGGCAACGGCGAGGCGCTTGCCACCATGGCCGCTGCACACCCGCAGAACAATTATCTCGGCATCGAGGTACACCGCCCGGGCGTGGGCATGCTGCTGCGCAGGCTCGAGGCCGAGGGACTCGCGAACGTGCGCATTGCCTGCAGCGATGCCAGGGAATTGCTCGAGCAACGGATTCCAGAGGGCAGCCTGAGCGGCGTTTATGTTTTTTTCCCCGACCCCTGGCATAAAAAGCGCCACCACAAGCGTCGCCTGGTGCAGGCGGCGTTCGTGGCGCTGCTGGCGCGCAAGCTGAATCCGGGCGGTTTGCTGCATCTCGCCACTGACTGGGAAGACTATGCGCGGCAAATGCTGACGGTGCTGTCGGCGGCGGAGGGCTTTGATAATACCGCAGGACAGAATCAATTCGCGCCTCGTCCAGAGGCCCGCCCGCACACCCGGTTCGAACGGCGTGGCCAGCGTCTCGGGCACGGTGTCTGGGACCTGATATTCCGTCGCGGGACCCATTCTTAACGCCTGGATTAAGGGGCAAAGGTTTCGCGCCGCCACCCATTTTGGGTTGACGGCGCAGGCGTCAGGTGCCGCCGAGCGCCAGTTTTAAAACGCGTGCGTCTGTGTTCAGTATTAATATCTTTTTTTATCAGTAAGTTAGTAGCGGCGAAAGCTGGCATGACCGATGCATAACAGTACCCGGATAAGGAAACGTCTGGGTGAGCGCATGCATAGTTCCATTCGGAAGGTCGATCCCGTGGCGGGTCCGGTTGCGTTTTCAGGGGCGCCCGACGCACTGCCGGCGTCGGTCGTGGTGATCGAATCTTCCCCCACCCGTCAGCATGTACTGCGGCGGGTTCTGGCCGCGCGCTTCCCGAACATCATCCCCCATCGCACACCTGCCGCCGCCCTGGAAATGACGAGCCACTGGCACGGGGCGGCGCGGCCGTCCGCAATCCTGCTGGCATTCGAACAGTCCTCCCCGCCGCGCGCCGATGAACTGCTGGCGCTGCTGTGCCAATCCGAATTCAGCGATCTGGCCGTCATGCTTCTGGTGCACAACGCGGAGCCGGCCCTGGTGAGCTGGGTGTCGCAGCGCACGCGCAGCGCCATTCTGCTGTGGGAGGATTTTACCGACAGCGCCCACTGTCTGGAGCGACTGCTGGCGCCGCCGCTGGCCGAGGTCGAAACCAGCGTGCCCGAGAATGAGTCGATCCGTGTGCTGTTTGTGGACGACTCGCGCACGGTACGCGCCTCCTACACACGGTTGCTCGCCGAGCAGGGTTATGCCGTGGAAGTTGCGACACATGCCAAGGAGGCGCTGGCGCTGGCGCAATCCAAATCATTCGATATCGCGATTATCGATTATTTCATGCCCGGCGAAAATGGCGATGTGCTGTGCCGCCGTCTGCGCGCCGACCCGCGCACCGCGGGCCTGTCCATCGCGATTCTTACCGGTACCTATCTCGACGCAGTGATCCAGGACAGCCTCAAGGCGGGTGCGGTCGAGTGCATGTTCAAGAACGAAGCGCAGGAATTGTTTGTTGCGCGACTGGCCGCCATGAGCCGAGCGGTGCGCAACCGCAAATCCGTCGAAGCCGAACGCAGCCGCCTCGCCGGTATCCTGGCCTCGGTTGGTGACGGTGTGTACGGCGTGAACCGGGCCGGCCAGATCACGTTCGTCAATCCGGCGGTGCGTCGTATCCTGGGCTATCCGGAGAACGCGCTACTCATCGGGCAAGCGGCGCATCAGCTGTTCCACTATGCCGATGAGGGCGGGCATGCGAATCCGGATGATGTGTGCCTGCTGCAAAAGGCCTATGCCGCGGGGAATGAACTGCACTCGTGGGAAACGGTGTTCTGGACCCATGGCGGCACGTCGGTGCCGGTGGAATGCACGGTTTATCCGTTGCGCATCGATGGCCAGCCGGAAGGCTCGGTGGTCGCGTTCCGGGATGTTTCCGAGCGCCGTGCACTGCAGCAGGAGCTCCTGTGGCAGGCGAACCACGATCCGCTCACCCGGCTGCACAACCGCCGGTATTTTGAGGCGCACCTAGACGAAGAGGTGACACGCTGCCGGCGCTGCGGCAGCAGCGCGCTCCTCTATCTCGATCTCGACCGCTTCAAGTACATCAACGATATCGCCGGACACGCCGCCGGCGACCAGCTGCTGGTCGAGATCAGCGAGCGAATGCGCGCGCGCCTGCGCGACACGGATTTGCTGGCGCGTCTTGGCGGCGACGAGTTTGCCATCATCCTGCGTAATGCGGCGGGTGACAACGTGCTGAGTACGGCCGAAAGTTTCCGCGAAATTCTCGAACACTACACCTTCATCCATGGCGGCAGCCAGTACCGCATCTACGGCAGCATCGGTGTGGCGCTGATCGGCGCCGATACCCAGTCAGCCGGAGAGGTGCTTGCGAATGCCGATATCGCCTGCCACGTGGCCAAGAACAAGGGCCGCAACCAGACGCACGTCTACGAGCCGGGCGGTGAAGCGAAACTCGTCATGAACGTCGATCTCGGCTGGTCGGCCCGTCTGCAGGAGGCATTGAAGAGCGACCGGTTCGTGCTCCACTACCAGCCGATCGTTCCTTTGCGTGGCCTTGATGCGGCGTCGCTGCCCGACGAGGGTTGTCTGTTCGCCGCCGACAGACTGGTGGAGGATGGTGTGTTGCACAGCGAGGCGCTGGTGCGGCTTGCCGGCGACACAGGTGAAATTCAGCCGAATGCCTTCCTGCCGACCGCCGAGCGTTTCGGTCTCATGCCGCAAATCGACCTGTGGGTCTTTCGCCACGTGATTTTACAGCTCGCCGAATTGCAGGGCCTCGGTACGCGCGCGTGTATCTCGGTAAACCTCTCCGGCAATACGCTCGACGACAACCGCTTCGTGCCGGAAGTAATCGACTTGCTGGCCAGACACAAGGTGAACCCGGGGTCGATCATTTTCGAGATCACCGAGACCAATGCGATTGCCAACATCGAAGCAGCGCAGCGGCTGATCGGCGAGCTGCGCGAGCACGGTTGCCGCTTCGCGCTCGACGACTTCGGCAGTGGTTTCAGCTCTTTCCACCATCTCAAGCATCTGCCGGTGGATTGCGTGAAAATCGACGGTCAGTTCGTACGTGGCATGGTGCAGAATCCAGCCGATCGTGCGATCGTCATGTCGATTAATGATATTGCCCATTCCCTCGGCAAGCGCACGGTCGCCGAGTTTGTGGAAAATCGCGAAATACTTGAGTTACTGATCGAGTGTGGCGTGGATTATGCCCAAGGCAACTATATCTCCCCGCCACACGCCGATGTCGTACCGGCTCCCGGACGGAGTACGCGGAGTCAGCGCGCATAGCGTAATCCAGCGGAAAAGCTGTTCCTGCCGCCGCCCGAAGGATTTCTGGCCGCCATCAATGATGCCCAGGTATCGATCGGATCAGGGCCGGAAGCAGGCCAAATCGTCTGCAAAGCTGACCGTGCCGGCATAGGTCTTGCGGATGGAGGCCAGCGTTTCATCTTCCTTGCCGAGTGTACGGAGCATGCGGTGCGAGAGCACGAGCTGTTTCGTCTTGGCGGTTTGCGCGATGCCGCCAATCACCGATGGCGGCATGTGCAGGGCGCGTTCCACGCCGGTCGCGCCTTCCGGCACCGCGTTGTGCGCCACGAACAGGTCGGCGCCCGCGGCCAGTCTTGGCAGGCCAGTCCCGTCGCCGTTTGTGTCACCACTGAAAACCAGGGTTTTGTCGCCGACGTCGACGCGGAACGCCAGCGCCGGGAGCTGGCCGTGTACAACCGTCACGGCCTGCACGCGCACGCGTTCATTGCTGAATACCGGCAGAATCGCGGGTTCCTTGCGCCGCGGCGTACCGATTTTCGGCGGCGGTTCGCGCACGTCGTGCGGTTCGAGTTTGTAACTGCTCTTGTCGAGCGGCGAGATGAACTCGCCGAGATAGCGGTACGCGCCGCGCGTGCCGTCAAACAGCGCGCGCACGAAGGTCACGGTGGACGGCATCAGCCGGTTTCCGCCCGGGCCGTAGATGGGCAGCGGGCGCTTGCGGTCTTCGAACCATGACGACTTGATGAACGCCGGCAGATCCGCACTGTGGTCGGCGTGCAGGTGGGTGAAGAGGATGACATCGAGATCCGCCATCTGCGCGCCGCTCTCGCCGAAGCGCAGCGCGGAGCCGCCGCCGGCGTCCACCAGCACGCGTGCCTTGCCGTCGAGCCACACGAGGTAGCTGCTGGAGGCGCGTTTGGTCTGCAGCTCCGGGCCGCCCGAGCCCAATACTTGCAGGGCGACGCCGGTGCCATCGCAGTTCTGCGCGTGCGCGAAGGGCGTGGTCGCCAGCAGCACAGCAACGATCAGCAGACGTATCACAGAATTCGGCTCCCGCGTATGTGGTCGAGGCGTACGTCCACGCTCTCGCCGGAGGCGAGGCGCACGATCAGGTACTCCTCACCGTTTGCGGTGCGCAGATTGAGCGGCGTCACCACCTGGTCGTGGCTGATGTTGCCAGCCTGCCAGGTCAGGTGCAGTTTGCTGCCGTGCAGGATCGCGATCTCGTACTGATCGTAGTTCGCGCAGGAAATCGGCTGGTAGCTGGTTTCGGTCCGTCTGCTGTTCATGCTCATCTCGTCCCGCGTGTTGTCGGGCGCCCCAGTCTAGCAATCCCGTCGTTGCAGCGCGATCCGGGCCACTTGCCTTCCGCCCGCTGCCCGGCTATCCTGAGAACAAAAGGAGAACATTTGAGGAATAGCCATTATGCTGACTGACCGGGAACGCGAGGTCTATGACTTCGTGCGCGCCTACACCGACCGTCACGGCGTGCCGCCCAAGTTGCGCGAGATCGGCGTGCACCTCGGTGTCGCTTCGCGCGGCACGGTGCACCGCTACCTGCGCGCCATCGAAGCGGCGGGGTTGATCGCCATCACCCCTGACCGGGCGCGCGGCGTCCGTCTGGTGAGCAAGACCACGGTCCGCACCGTATTGCCGGTACTCGGGCGCATTGCCGCCGGTCTGCCGATCGAAGCCATCCCGGACGAGACCGAGATCGACCTGTCCGAGTTTTTCATGGGGCCGAACCGGTTCGTGTTGCGCGTGGACGGCGAGTCCATGATCGAGGCCGGCATCCTGCACGGCGACATGGTGATCGTGGAAAGTCGCAACAGCGCGCGCGACGGCGAGATCGTGGTGGCGCTGATCGACAATCAGGAGGCGACGCTCAAAACCTTGCGGCGCAACCCGGACGGTTCGATCACCCTGCACCCGGCAAACCGCAGCATGGCGCCGATGCGTTTCGCCGCCGAGCGCGTCGCCATTCAGGGCGTGGTGGTCGGACAGATGCGGTCCTATCGGTAGTTATTTCAGATTGTCTCTGGAATCAACGCAGAGTGCGCAAAGGCGCGAAGGACGCAAAGAAATTCAGGTTTAACCAAAAATATTTTCTCTGCGCTCTCCGCGCCTTTGCGACCTCTGCGTTATTACTCAGGGGATAGCCACGAGTAAGTCTCTACCATGACTGTATCGACCCGCGGCCCGAAGGCCGACGCCGACTGCTACTGGCCGCGCGCCATCCTGCACATCGACATGAACGCGTTCTTTGCGTCGGTCGAGCAGCGCGATTTTCCGGAACTGCGCGGCAAGCCGGTGGGCATCACGAACGGTGCGGTCGGCACGACCCTCATTACCTGCTCGTACGAAGCGCGCGCCTTCGGTGTGAAAACCGGCATGCGCATCTACGACGCGCGCAAACTGTGCCCGGATCTCATCCAGCGTCCATCGCGGCCGAACGTGTACGCGGCCGTATCCACCCGCATCATGCATGCGCTCGTCGCCATCACCCCGGACATCGAGGTGTTCAGCGTGGACGAGGCGTTTCTCGACGTGACCCATTGCCAGCGTTTGCACGGTTCTCCGAAACACATGGCGCGCATGACGCAGCAGCTGGTGCGGGAGGCGAGCGACGGCCTGCCGTGTTCGGTTGGCGCGGCGGCCACCAAGCTCACGGCCAAGTACGCCTCGGACGTCATGAAACCGAACGGCATCACCGTCATCCCGCCGTGGGAGACGCGTGAACGCCTGAAGGATGTGCCGGTAGAAAAAATTTGCGGTATCGGTCCGCGCACGGCGGCGTTTCTCGCCCAGCACGGTGCACGCACCTGCGGCGAGGTGGCGGCGCTGCCGATGAATATACTGGCGCGCCGCTACGGCATCACCGGCAAACACCTGTGGCTCGCCTGCCAGGGGCGCGACACCGGCGCGGTGGTACAGGACGTCGCGCCGCCGAAGAGCGTCGGGCACGGCAAGGTATTGCCGCCGCACACCACCAGCGCGCGCACCATCGAGACCTACCTGCGCCACATGTGCGAGAAGGTGGCGGTGCGCCTGCGGCGCCTCGACATGCAGGCCGGAAAACTGTACATCGGTCTGCGCACCACCGCGCCCGGTGCGGGACACGAAGCCGTGTTGGCGGTCGTGCACGGCGCGCCGGACGGACGGCGCTTCTTCGAACTCGCGCGCGCGCTGTTCCGCGAACGCTGGCACGGCGAGGCGGTGATCCAGGTGCAGGTCACGGCCACGCATTTGCGCAACACCAGCGGCCAGCTCGAGCTGTTCACGCCGGACGAGGTACGCGCCATCCAGCGTTTTGACGCCATCGACCACATTAACCGCAAGTACGGCGAGTTCACCGTCGCCCCGGCCACGATCCTCGGGCGCTCCAGCATGCCGAACGTGATCGCCCCGGCCTGGCGGCCGGACGGACACCGGCAACACATCCCGGACTGAGCTCCGGCACGCCCGCCTGCGACCCCTGTAACGGCACTGTTCCGCACGGCGCTCGTGCACGCAGAATTCATGGCAGTTAGTACGGGTGCGTTCCATCAATATGGCTCGGTCAACCGCGCGAAGCTGCGAACGAAAGCCGCACCAGTTGGCGCAACGCGTCCGCCGTGTGTCCGGCAGTCATTGCGGCGGTGTACTATGTTTATATAATCGGGCCCGGATAGCGGGGGCGTTGCAACTCAAGACGGAGGGTGTATGCAGATTCTTGACCAGGCGGTGGAAGCGATCCGGAAACAGGGCGGGAACGGCACGCAGGTGGCGGCAAAGCTGGAGGCGATCGCCGCCTGCGGCGATCAGGCATCGCGGCTCTGGCAAGGCTATCTCGATAGTCCGGGTGCGCCCGGCGACAAATACACCATCGTGAGCTGGATCGGCGCCGAGCGCGCCAAGAATCTGCATGAGCTGAGTCTCCAGGCGCATGAGCTGGTAAAAGACGTGTGCGCGGCGGCCGGCAAGCAGGCACGCTTCCTGGTGCTGGATGAAAGCCCGATCGCGCTCGCCTACCGCGGACTCAAGGAAGGTGAGACCGGTCCGCAGGCGGGGCAGACGTTGCTCACCGAACAGCAGGCAACGAATAAACATCTGCGGGCGCTTGCCGACAAGGTGCGCGGTGTAAAGCCGGGCGCAAAGAAGGCGCAGACGCCGGCGGTAAAGAAGGTCGCGGTCAAAAAGAAAACCGCACCGAAGAAAAAGGCCGCCGCCAAGAAACCCGCAGTGAAAAAGGCGGTAAAGAAAGCGGCCAAAAAGAAGTAACGCCCGTCGTCCGGGAGTGGCCCGTGCTGAACGCGTTGCGTCGCGGGTGTTGTTCTTCGTGACCGGTTCCGTGAATGCCAAGTCTGACCGTAAGCCGCGGAAGCCATCAACAAACTCGAATATCGATGATGCTATCCAGGCACTGGACCGCACGGGCGGCCCGCCAGGGAGGCCCTGAACCTGCACGCCTGGCCGGACCAACGTGGTGACGAGCATCGAAGGAGCGGTATCAGCGAGGGTGGCGCGTGAATCTGGATTTTCGATTTAGACAAACCGGCGCGCGATGGCTTGCGCTGTTTGGCTTTTGCCTGATGGCGTCAGCCGCGGTGTTTGCCTCGCCACCACCGGTGCTGGCCAAGACGGTAATAACCGAACCTGTCTTCCACGGTAAGGTGCACGTCTTTACTGCCGGACAGGCCGATGCACCGATAGTGGTGCTGATACATGGCCTCGGGGACAAGGGAGCGCGCGATTGGGACGGACTGATCCCCGTGCTGGCGCGCGATCACCGCGTGGTGACCTTCGATCTGCCGGGTTTCGGCCGGTCCAGCAAGGGCAATGAATTATATTCGCCCGAGCGCTACGCCGATTTTGTGCGCTACCTGATGGTGGAGCACTTCCACACACGCACATTTTCCCTGGTCGGGCACTCCATGGGCGGTGCCATTGCATTGCGCTATGCGGCCCGCTACCCGCAGGATGTGACGGCTCTGGTGCTTGTTGACGTTCCCGGCATTCTGCATCCCATGGCGTACAGCAAATTCCTCAGCCATGTCGGCATCGATTTTCTGTCGAACCTGTATCCGGCGCAGAATGACCAATTGAGCAACTTAGTGAACAAAGTTTTCAGGCTGACGGATAAGGTTCAGCTTGTCCCTGAGGCGATTGTTGCCAGCCCGGCATTGCGTCAGAAGTTTCTGAAGGCCGATCCGGCCAAGATCGCGGGACTGGCGTTGGCGCTTGAGGATTTCAGCGCGGACATTCCACGCGTACAGGCTCCGGCGCTGGTGCTGTGGGGTGGACGCGATAGCGTCGCGCCACTACGCAACGGTCGGGTACTAGCCGCAAACCTGCCACAAGCACAGTTGGAGGTGTTTGAAACGAGCGGACACACGCCCATGAATGACGTGCCAAAGGGTTTTCATGCACGCGTCGCGGCGTTTCTGAACGCGCCCGTGCTGGAACGGCACAATGATATCCTGAGGCGCAAGATGGCGCGGCCAGTTTCAAACCGGATAGGCACCTGCACGGGACGGCAGGGGGTGATCTTTGAGGGTGAATACGACCGCATCACTATCCATCGTTGCCGCGACACGCTGGTGCGCAATGCGCGCGTGCGCGAGTTACGGATCAGCGAAGCCGCGGTGAATATCGAAGACAGCCTGATTGGCGGGCCGGATGGCCGGCTGCGCGTGGACGACGCGCGCGTGACCATTACCAGCAGCGTGATCGAAGGCAAGGTTGCCATTACCGCCATCGCGGCGCATCTCGACATCGCCGGCAGCCGGATTGTCGGAACCGAGGCGGCACTGGTGGCGCCGGTCACGTCCGAAGTGCTGTTTTCGTTGAGCCGGGTGCAGAGCCCGCATTTCTACGGCAATCTGCATGGGCTGCGCAACGTCGCTCCAGGCAGTCCGCTTTAAACCTGGAAAAAGCAGTCAGCCGCAGAGTACGCGGCTAATTAATGCGCTGCCCGTATTCGCCAGCCGATCAATAAGGTGCATGGCGTCGGTGCCTCCATGACATGATTCATTTACGTTCATCTGCGGCTAAACATCATTTTTAGGCTAAAACGATTTGAGAGACGGTTTATCCTGCCACAAGCGACGCAAGGTGTTACCTGCGCTCGAACACATAACCCGAGTAGCGGATATGCAGCCGGTCTCCTTCCGTCAGTATGCGCGCCACGTCTCCGACATTGCGTCCCAGTCCGAACACATAGGCCTCACTATCGGAGATCGGCACCACAACCACTTTCACGTGCCGGTTCTCGATGCCCGAAATCCGGATGTCCATGAGCAGTTTGCCGTTTTCGATGAGCATGCGGCAGTGATCGAGGTCAACCAGGTACTCGTCATCCGGGTTGGTGATGTGGTAGTCGCCGGCGCAATGCCGCCAGGTTTCAGGGACGGCATAGGCTGGAATTTTCTCGGCTGGAATCACGAGCCGGTCGCGCAACAGCGCGAATTTGCGTGCACCCACCTGCGTGAACTCCACCGGTGGAAACGCAATCGGTATTGACTTGAGCCCAAGCAGGTTGAATTCGACGCGAAACCGGTTTGCGGTGAGCGGCACGAGATCAAGCACATGCTTGAGGACATGCAGCTTCAGGTGTTTCTTGCCGAGCGATATGCGCGCCAGCGAACCCATGAGGCTGTAGTCGCCAACCCGCTCCGCCAGCGCATCGCGCGCGAGCACAACTGCGGGCTCCAGAACCCTCTTCGGCGGCGCAATGCCGCGCCGGATTTCCAGCGCCAGCCGTAACGCCGCCTCGGCGGTGTCGTACACCAGGTCGCCGGCATTGTCGGCATTGGCGAGCACCACCACGCCGAGTCTGGATTCCGGCAGCAGCGCGAGCTGACTAACGAATGCCTTGGTGCCGCCATTGTGCCAGGCCTGTTGTCCACTGCCCTCGATGGCCAGCCCGCTGAGCATCCAGCCAAGGCCGAAGTGCTGATCGAAATCGAGCGGCAGGCCGCCGTATTGAGGCTCGAATGTCGTGCGTATCGTCTTCTCACCCATCACGCGTGTATCGTCGAGCATGCCGCCAGCCAGCACGCCACGCATGAAGCGCGCGAGGTCGAGCACGTTGCTATACAGGCCGCCGGCTGGGATATCCCGGATCGGCGTGGGGTTCATTGGTCTGTCGTGCACGTAACCGCGTGCCAGACGCGCGCCAATTTGGCCGTCCGGCACGAAGCCGGTCAGGCGCATACCGAGCGGCGCGAGCAACTGTTCTCGCATGGTCTCGGCATACGGCCGCCCGGTGATGCGCTCGAGCGCCAATCCAAGCAGGTTGTAACCGAGATTCGAGTAGTTGAAGACGGTGTACGGTTCGAAGGCGAGATGTTCGTCCCGGAGTTCATGCAACAGGTCGGTCAGTGAGCGGTCCGAGAAAAATCCCTTGAGCAGGTAGGTCGGCAGACCCGCGTGGTGGCAGAGCAGGGCGCGCGGCGTGATCGGCGCGGCCTGCGGCCAGCGCGAGTGCATGGAGAATTCCGGGAGATAGTCGGTGATGGGTCGATCCAGTTGCATGCGCCCCTGTTCGACGAACTGCATGACCGCCAGCGCGGTCACGATCTTGGTGATCGAACCGATTTGGTAAACGGTTTCGGGCGTCGCCGAGACATGACGTTCGCGATCGGCGTAACCGAAGCCTTCGGCCCAGACCAGTTGCTGGTCATCCACGAGCGCGATGCTCACGGCCGGTACGCCGGCCTTGCGCATGCTGCGCAGAATGTACCAGCGCAGGTGTTGCTTGAGGTATTCCCAGTCCCCGGGCGTGAGCGAGTGCGGCCGGCGCGGTGGCCGCGGCAGATTGGCGGCGGCCAGGGCCTTGGCCGTGAGGCGACCGGTACGTCGCAGAAAACGGTTCAGCATGATCAGGCGAAAGAGCGCGACGAAATCGGAGATGAATCGGTTCAGTTGCGGCTTCACTATAGCATGGCCGGGCATCGGCACTTGATACGGCGGATATTCCGGTGCCGTTATCGGCGCAACTGGTCTTGCGCAGGCCTACCTGCTTTAAATGCGCACGCGCAGTCCCCATCTTGGCCGCTCTTGCACGACCTCGGTGATCGGCATGTCAAACCAGCACATCGTTTGCCCTCATTGCCACGGCGTTAACCGCGTACCGGCAGCGCGCCTGGCGGAGAATCCAAAATGTGGCGCCTGCAAGGCGGCGCTCTTTGATGGCCTCCCGGTGGATCTGGGCAGCGGTCATTTTCGAACCCATATCGAACGCAGCGACCTTCCGGTGGTGGTGGATTTCTGGGCACCGTGGTGCGGGCCCTGCCGTGCGATGGCGCCGGTATTTGCGCAGGCTGCCGCGGCGTTGCGCGGGCGCGCGCAATTGGCCAAGGTGAATACGGAAGCGGAGCCGCAGCTCGCCAGTCAATTCGCGATTCGCAGCATTCCCACCCTGATCGTATTCCGCGGCGGACGCGAGCTGGAACGGATGTCCGGCGCGCTGGATGCGCGCAGTCTGAACGCCTGGATCAACCGCTGGGTGTGAACTTCACAGGCATAAAAAAAGCGTCCCGCGAGGGACGCTTTTTTGTACAGCGAATGAAAAGGACTTACTTGGCGTCGCCCTTCTTCTCTTCCTTCTTGGACTCGACCTTCTTCTTCTCTACCTTCTTCTTCGCGTCCTTCTTCTCTTCCTTCTTCTCGGCGGTGGTGGCGGCGCCAGCAGCAGCCGGCTTGGCGGCGTCAGCAGCGAACGCAGCGCCGAACACGAAGGTGAAGGTCAGGGCGAGCACAGCGGCAAGAATCTTCTTCATGGACAATTCCTCTAGGGGGTTATGGTTTGACTACCGGTCATCGAAAGTTGTCGATGACCGACGTCGAACCATAGAGCAATCGCTGTGCCATACCTGGTAAATATATTATTCATGTTAATAATCAAATATATAGGATATATAAAAGCTAAAAAATCACCTTGCTAGTATGGTAATAAGCTACAAATTTTGTAGCATGCCACCGAACAGGAAGCACCATCTGGCATGACGAACGCAGTAGAGCCTCGCATTCATATGGCAGGACGAACGAAGGCCGCTCCTGCGCATCCTGCGGCCGCCATGGATGGCGGAAGTGCGGAAAACGCAGGAGCGGTTTTTCCGCCGCTCGCGGCATTCGTACGTCCCTGTACAGCATAGGGCTTCGGATCTTATGGCAGGACGAACGAAGTAGGGCTCCCTTTATGATGCGTCGTCTCCTCCCCCTCAACCGCCTGCAACGCAAAGTGGTGAACACCATCCTGGTGATGGTGGTGGTGCCCATGCTGGTAGCCGGTATGCTCGCCTCCGAATGGGTGTCCTCAAACTTCGAGGAGCGCCTGCAGCGCTGGATCGAGGATTCGGCGCCAGTCGGTGAGACTTGGCTGCGCGCCTACCAGAACGACGCCGTCATGCTGGGCCGGGTACTGGCCGATGACCCGGACTTCGTGACGGCGCTCGACCGCGGCGGCCACATGGGCACGATGAAGCAGCCGGTGGCGCGCATCGCCAAGGAACTGAATGTCAGCATCATGCAGGTCTACACGGCGCAGCAGATCCTGCTGTACACCTCGATGCCGATCCGCCTGAACGCCCTGTGGGAACTGGGTCAGACCCAGGCGGTGATGAAGGTGGTGCAAAAGAAAAAGGATCTGCTTGCCGCCGTGGGCATCACGCCGGTGCCGCGTCAGGGCAAGCCGCGCTACTACCTGGTGCTGGGTGGATTGCTCAACAACGATTTTATCAGCGAGCTCAATCAGCTCACCGGGCTGAAGTCACGCCTGTATTATCGTGAAGGTTCGCGTTTTTTTGACGTGTTTACGCGGCCCGGAAAGGTGATGGAGCTGAAGGAGCTGTCGAAAGAGGCCATGCGCCGCATGGTGAAGGACAAGAAAACCTATTACAGCCGTAACGCCGAGGGCAGCCACTTCCGCGGCGTTTACACGCCGGTGGTCGATTCCGCGGGGCGCGTGGAGGCGATCATATTCAGCGGCCTGGAGCGGCGCGGATTCGAAGAACTGTTGACCAATCGCCTGCTGTTATTCGTTTCCATCACCCTGCTGGGCGTGGCGATCAGCGTGGCAGTCGGCATCTTTCTCTCGCGACTGGTCGTGCGTCCGGTGGAGCTCCTGCGCAACGGCGTCATGCAGCTGTCCGCGCAGAATTTCAACGCCACGGTACCGGTGATCAGTGACGATGAAGTGGGTGATCTGGCCAAGGCGTTCAACGCCATGGCCACGCGTCTGCGTGACGCGCGCGATGAACAGCAGCAGCATTTTCAGAAGGACAAACTGGTCGCGCTCGGCGAACTGTCGGCCGCCCTGGCGCACGAAATACGCAATCCCATCGGTGTCATCAACGCCTCGGCCGCGCTGCTCGACAAGCCCGGACAGACGCCGGAGAAACAGGCCGAACTGACGGGTATGATCCGCGAGGAAAGCGCGCGCGTCAGCCACCTGGTACAGGACTTCCTGCAAATCAGCCGCTTCCGCAAACCGAGCTTCACGTCCATCGATCCGGCAGTGCCCATGGAACGCGCGCTTTCCACGTCGCTGGCCGGACGCGACAACGTGCGCGTCGAGAAATCGCTGCAACACGACGGCGTGCACATTCTGGCCGACCCGGGTCTGTTGCAACAGGCCTGGGGCAATATCTTCACCAACGCGATTCAGGCCATGGGTGAGAACGGCGGATTGCTGCGCATCGGAACGCACATCGAGCACGGCATGGTGTCGCTCTCCGTCGAGGACAGTGGACCGGGTATTCCGCCCGATATCATGCCGCGCCTGTTCGAGCCGTTCTTCACCACCAAGGATCAAGGCACGGGTCTCGGACTGTCGATTGCCAACACACTCACCGATGCGAATGGCGGACGTCTAGAGGTGCAGGCGCCGGAACACGGCGGCGCGCGTTTCGCAATGTGGTTTCCCGTGCAAGCGGAGCAAATCGAGCCATGAAACGAACCGTACTGGTTGTGGACGACGAACAGAACATGCAAAAGGTCATGCGCATGATCCTCGAGGACGCGGGCCATGTGGTGATCACCGCCGGCAGTGGCGAGGAGGCCGTAAAGCATCTCCAGGACCCGAACCTGGACGTGGTGCTGTCGGACATGAAAATGCCCGGCATGGGCGGCGACGGCCTGCTCGCGCGCTGCCGCGCCGACCGCCCGGACGTGCCGGTGATCGTGGTCACGGCGCACGGCACCATCAAGTCGGCGGTCAAAAGCGTCAGCGCCGGGGCCGCCGACTATCTCAGCAAACCGTTCGAACCGGAAGAACTCGAAATCGCGGTACACAACGCCATCAGCCTGCGCGACATCCTGCGCGAGAACCGCAACCTCAAGGCCGCCGTCAGCCAGTCACACGCCGGCAAACAGTTGCTCGGCGAGAGTCCCGCGACCCGCCATCTGCTCGAAGAGATACAAAAGGTCGCGCCATACAAGACCAATGTGTTGATCACGGGCGAGTCCGGTACCGGTAAGGAACTGGTGGCGCGCACCATCCACCATCTCGGCCCGCGCCGCGACCGTCCGTGGGTGGCGATCAACTGTTCAGCCATTCCGCGCGACCTGATGGAGAGTGAGTTGTTCGGTTATGTAAAGGGCGCGTTCACCGGCGCCACGCAAACCCGCCTCGGACGTCTCGAACAGGCACAGAGCGGCACCCTGTTCCTGGACGAGATCGGCGATCTCGACCTGGCGCTGCAGACCAAGATGCTGCGGGTGTTACAGGAGCGCGAGTTCTCACCGGTTGGCAGCGACCAGGTGCGCAAGGTGGACGTGCGCATCATGGCCGCCACCAACCGCGACCTGAAAGAGATGGTGCGCGATGGCAGTTTCCGCGAGGATCTGTTTTACCGCCTGGACGTGTACAGCATCGTGGTGCCGCCACTGCGCGAGCGGCGCGAAGACGTGCCGCTGCTGGCGCAGGTGTTCCTGCACGAGCTGGCTGCGGACACCGACAAGCCGGTGCGTGCCATCAGCCCGGAAGCAATGGAGGTGCTGACGCGCTATGACTGGCCAGGCAATATTCGCGAGCTGCACAACGCCATCGAGCGTTCGCTCCTGTCCTGCAATAGCGACACCATTGATGCACGCGACCTGCCACACACCATCCTGCGCAGCACCGGTGCCGCGCCGGTGGCCGATTCCCTTCTCGATAATATGGGCAGCAGCGATCTCGACTCGTGGCTCGAAGGTGTCGAGCGTCGTGCGATTCTGCAGGCGCTTGACCAGAATCAGGGCATACAGGCGCAGGCGGCGCGCCGGCTGGGTATCTCCGAGCGCAGCCTGTGGCACCGCATCAAGAAGCTGAAGATTCAGGTGAACAAGTCGTTTGCCTAATAATATTTCCCTCTCCCTCTGGGAGAGGGTTAGGGTGAGGGCGGTTGAATCGCCTGCGGCGATGCTTGAACAGCATTAATGCCGCTGGCCGCGCGGCAGCGGGTTACCTTTCTTTGCTCGTGCAAAGAAAGGTAACCCAAAGAAAGCACGCCCCGGAGCCGCCTAAAAGCACCTGCGCTTCTCGCCGAAGTCGGGGCCTGCCAGACGGCACATCCCTGTGCCGCTGGCAGGTTCGCGCTCCCGGCGCGAACCGCGCTGCGCGCGGCCTGATCCGCCTTCTGCTCCGATGCTCGGTGGCGGCTACGGGTCCCAACACCTACCCCGAACCCGTAGGAGCGGTCGGATGGCCGCGATTAATTTATGTAGGGTGGGTTAGCCGCGTAGCGGCGTAACCCACCGATCGACCATCGAACGCATCCGGCGCAATTCGTTACACTCATTGCGCCCTACGTGGGCTGCAACTGCCGGCACGCGTGGCGGCCGCGCTGGAGGAACACGGGGTGCGCGCCGAGCAGCTCGATATCGAAATCACCGAGACCGCGATCATGAGCGACCCGCAGCGCGCCGCGCAGGTGATGACGGCACTCGACGCGATGGGCGTACGATTGTCGATCGATGATTTCGGTACCGGCTACACCTCGCTCGCCCAGCTCCGGCGATTGCCGGTCGACGAGGTCAAGATCGACCGTTCCTTCATCATGAATATGCTGCGTGACGCCAACGATGCCATGATCGTGCACTCGATCATTGATCTCGCGCACAACATGAACCGGACCGTGGTTACCGAAGGCGTGGAGAGTAAGAAGATACTGGATGCGCTGGCGGCGCTGAACTGCGACGTGGTACAGGGCTACTTTTTCAGTAAGCCACTGTCGGTGGTGGATTTCCAGAATTGGTTAAATGCTGCGTCTTCGTTCCAGTCCGGCCCGTCGACTGTGTCTCGTATCATCCAGCAGCCCGCCTGAACGACTGCCATTGAACCGGTATCGGAGACCGGGTCGCGATTATAGTTCGATGACCTGTCCTTCAACCGGTATCTGCGCCTCCCACCCATGCACAGCCTTGATGCGCGCCCGCAAGGCCTGCATCTTGTCTAACTCACCGTGTACCAGAAAGAGCTGCGGGTGCGGCTGGAAGTGGCCAGCCCATTTCACGAGATCGCTCTGGCCGGCGTGGGCGGAGAAGCCGCCGAGGGTGTGGATTTGGGCACGCACCACTAGGTCTTCGCCGAGCATACGGATGCGCTTGGCGCCGTCCACTAACGCGCGGCCGGGCGTGCCCTGGGCCTGGAAGCCGACGATCACCACGTGCACCGCCTCGCGCCACAGGTTCCATTTCAGATGATGGCGGATGCGCCCGCCGCTGCACATGCCACTGCCGGCGATGATGATGGCGCCGGCGGTGATGCGGTTCAGCGACATGGATTCCTCGACGGTGCGCACGTAGTGCAAAGGCGGCAGGAATTCCTTGGCGTTGCCGCCGTTCTTGCGGATCGCGGTACGCGCCTCACGACTGAACACCTGCATGTGGCGCTGGTGCACCTCGGTGGCGGCAATCGCCATCGGGCTGTCGAGGAACACCTTGGTCTGCGGCAGTTGGCCGGCATGATAGAACTCACCGAGGTGGTAGAGGAGTTCCTGGGTGCGGCCGATGGCGAATGCCGGGATCAGCACGTTGCCGCCGTCGCGCTCGGCCTGCGCGAGGATGCCGGCGAACTCCTTGAGCGTCTCCGGCAGCGGCCGGTGGTCGCGATCGCCGTAGGTGGATTCGAGCAGCAGCACATCGGCGCTGCGCACCACCTCCGGGTCGCGCAATAACGGTGTGGCGGCGTTGCCGAGATCGCCACTGAACACAATTTTTTTCTGCCGGCCGTCGGCATCGACCCATAGCTCGACGATCGCCGAGCCGAGGATATGCCCGGCATCGCGCAGGCAAATTTCGATATCCTGGGTAATGCGGGTCTTCTGGCCATAGACCAGCGGCTCGCCGAGGGTCAGCACATCCTCCGCATCCTGCAGGGTATAGAGCGGCGCGATCAGTTCTTTTCCCGAACGTTCGCGCCGGCGGTTTTCCCACTCTGCATCCTTCTTCTGAATGTGTGCAGCATCCTTGAGCATGATGTCGAGCAGTTCCAGTGCCTGGGTGGTGGCATAGACCTTGCCGTCG
>Ga0105101_10000315_pt1 | contig 19576 bp, 20 predicted proteins | sample PPLLak21cMay2015_2_FD_87037 | JGI IMG/M metagenome (GOLD analysis project Ga0105101, IMG submission 87037) | Freshwater sediment microbial communities from Prairie Pothole Lake near Jamestown, North Dakota, USA - PPLs Lake P8 Core (1) Depth... | ecosystem: Environmental > Aquatic > Freshwater >... | reverse complement strand
TTAGTAATCTGGTTTCAGTTATAGATCAGATATCTAAGAGAGCAGCATAGTAATTTATTAATAAAATTTAGTAGGAGAAAAAAATGTCAGAGAAAATTGCTGAGATTGTAGATAAAATAAAAGGCCTTTCGTTGTTGGAAGCATCTGAGCTTAAAAAAGCATTGGAAACTGAATTTGGTGTTACCGCTGCGGCGCCCGTTGTTATGGCAGGCGGAACTGCACCTGCAGCCGGCAGCGGAGCTGTGGTTGAGGAAAAAACCGAATTCGATGTTATACTTCAGGCAGCAGGCGAGAAAAAAATTAATGTAATTAAAGTGGTTAGAGCTCATACCGGCTTAGGACTTAAGGAAGCTAAAGATCTTGTAGACTCTGCTCCTAAACCTGTTAAAGAGGGTATCTCAAAGGACGAAGCTGAAAAGCTTAAAAAAGAATTTGAAGAAGCCGGCGCGACTGTAACTGTTAAATAATTCCTGTCTAGAAATTATATCATTTTTGTAGTGATAAGTCGGAGAAAATCTGACTTATCACTTTTTAAATTTTGATAATGCTGATAAGAAGATGAAAAAATGTCTCCCGATAGAAGCAAAGAAAAGAAATTTTAATGGAGGTATAAGTGAATAATAATCATAATGGCAGAATTTCCTTTGGAAAAATTTCTTCTATTATTAATATTCCCGACCTGTTAAGTGTTCAGACCGATTCCTTTGAGGATTTTATTCAGTTAAGAGTTTTCCCCTCAAAAAGAGAAAATAAAGGCCTGCAGGCTGTTTTTAGTGCTAATTTCCCGATACTGGATAATAAAGAAATATACAGGCTTGATTTTCTTGAATATAATATTGAAAAACCAAGATATTCAATTGAAGAATGCCTTGAAAGAGGCCTTACTTTTGCCGCACCTCTGAAAGGAAAATTGCGGCTCTCCACAAAAAACCCGGAAACAGAAGAGTTTGTAAATACCGTTGAACAGGAAGTATATCTTGGCAACCTCCCTTTCATGACTGAAAAAGGGACCTTCATAATTAATGGCGCTGAAAGAGTGGTAGTTACGCAGCTTCACCGCTCTCCCGGTGTGGCTTTCTCCCAGACTGTTCATCCTAACGGAACTCCAATTTATTCCGCGAGGATTATCCCCCTTAGAGGATCGTGGGTTGAGTTTGCTACGGATATTAACTACGTAATGTATGTCTATATCGACCGGAGGAAAAAATTCCCCGCAACTACCCTGCTGCGCGCAATTGGTTATGCCTCGGATGAAGAGATTTTATCTTTATTTAAACTTGTTGAAGAAGTTGATATTAACAAAGTAAAGATTGAAAAATATGTCGGCAGAACCATTGCCAGCGATATTTTTGATATGGCGACCGGTGAAATTTTTCTTACAAAAGACAGCATTCTTTCTGAAGAAGATATAGAAAGATTAAAAGAAGCGGAAATAGATAAGATTAAATTAATTAGTGCGGATACGGTGCCTGATCAGGATTTAATTGTAAATACTTTAAGAAAAGATACTGCGCACACTAAAGAGGAAGCACTGTATGCAATATACCGCCAGCTGCGTTCCGGTGAAGCGCCTGATCTTGAAACTGCACAGGCATTAATTGATAAACTTTTCTTTAATGATAAGAGATATGATCTTGGCGAGGTAGGCCGCCATAGAATGAATGATAAGCTAAAGCTTAGTATCGCAGAAACAACTACAATATTAACTACCGAAGATATTATTGCAATAATGAAGTATATCATTAATCTGAAAAACGGAAATGAGTCGGTCGATGATATAGATCATTTAGGAAACCGAAGAGTAAGAACCGTCGGCGAGCAGCTTGGACAGCAGTTTATGGTTGGTATGTCCCGTATGGCTAGAACCATTAAAGAACGTATGAACATGCGCGATACTGAAAGCTTTACGCCGCAGGACCTTGTCAACGCTAGAACTATAAGTTCAGTTATCAATGCATTTTTCGGCACAAATCAATTGTCTCAATTTATGGATCAGACAAATCCGCTTGCCGAACTGACACATAAGAGAAGAATGTCTGCTTTAGGACCCGGTGGTTTAACAAGAGAGCGGGCTGGATTTGAAGTGCGTGATGTGCATTATACCCACTACGGCCGTCTTTGTCCTATTGAAACTCCAGAAGGACCGAATATCGGATTAATTTCTTCCTTAACTATATACTCCAGGGTAAACCGATACGGATTCCTGGAAACTCCATACCGGAAAGTTGAAAAAGGTAAAGTATCAAACACAGTTGAATATCTTACTGCCGAACAGGAAGATCATTTTACAATTGCACAGGCAAATGCGCCTTTAAGCGAGCAGCAGAAATTTCTTAGCGACAGAGTTAAATCCAGGAATAAAGGTGAATTCCCGATTTCTACACCTGATAATATTCAGTATATGGATGTTGCTCCTTCACAAATTGTAAGTGCTGCTGCAGCATTAATTCCTTTTCTGGAGCATGATGATGCAAACAGAGCTCTCATGGGATCAAACATGCAGCGCCAGGCAGTGCCTCTGCTCAGACCGGAAACTCCGATAGTGGGAACAGGTTTGGAAAAAAGAGTAGCTGCCGATTCAAGAGCGGTTATTGTTGCAGAAGATGACGGCGTTGTAGAATATGTCGACTCAAATAAAATAATAGTTAAATATGATATTAATCCGAATAGTATTGAAGCGCTGACAAGGTTCGATGATATTAAGCGGGTTACATATAAACTTACAAAGTTTCATGGTACAAACCAGGAAACCTGTGTTAATCAAAGACCTCTGGTTAATGAAGGACAGAAAGTCTCCAAGGGGGATGTTTTAGCAGATGGTTCATCTACAAATGAGGGTGAACTTGCACTCGGAAGAAATGTTCTTGTTGCGTTTATGCCGTGGAGAGGTTACAACTTTGAAGATGCTATTGTTATAAGCGAGAAAGTTGTAAGCGAAGATATATATACTTCCATTCATATTGAAGAGTTTGAACTCCAGGTAAGAGAAACAAAACGCGGTGAAGAGGAATTAACCAGAGAAATCCCGAATGTAAGTGAAGAAGCGGTAAAAAACCTGGATGAAAATGGAATAATCCGCGAAGGTGCCGAAGTAAAGGAAAATGATATTTTAATCGGTAAAATCACACCTAAGGGAGAAACAGATCCTACTCCGGAAGAAAAACTTCTGAGAGCTATATTCGGAGATAAAGCCGGCGATGTGAAAGATGCATCTCTGAAAGCGCCTCCTGGTATAAAAGGTACCGTAATAAAAACCAGACTTTTCAGTAGAAAGAGAAGAGATAATGAATCGAAGAAAGCTGAAAAAAAAGCCCTTGAAAATCTCGACTACGAGCATAATCAAGCGGTGAAAAGACATTATGAAAAATTAGTTGAAAAGCTGACAAAGTTAACTGAAGGACAGACTTCGGTAAGTATACGTGATCTCGACGGCAGTGTTGTTCTCAGGAATGGAACCGTTATTAAAGAAAATACATTTTCATCAATGGAAGATGTTACAAAACTTGATTATACCTTGGATTGGGTTGAATCGAAGAGGACCAATCATCATATAAATACTTTATTTAAAAATTATTTTGATGTTCTCTCTGATTTGGAAGAAGAATACAAGAAGGAGAAAATTAAAATAGCCAGCGGAGATGAACTTCCGCCCGGAATAGTTCAATTGGCAAAGGTATATGTTGCTAAGAAAAGGAAACTCGCGGTCGGAGATAAAATGGCAGGACGCCACGGAAATAAAGGAGTCGTTGCTAAAATTGTTCCTATCGAGGAGATGCCATTCCTCCCTGACGGAACTCCTGTAGATATCGTGCTCAACCCGCTCGGAGTACCTTCACGTATGAACCTTGGTCAGCTGTATGAAACTGCTCTTGGATGGGCCGGGAAAAAACTCGGGGTCAGGTTTGCAACTCCAATCTTCGACGGAGCAAAAATGGAAGATGTTGACCAATGGCTTGAGAAAGCCGGATTGGAAAAAGGCAGTAAGACTGATCTATATGACGGAAGAACCGGAGAGAAATTCCATCAGAAAGTTACATGCGGATATATTTATATGCTCAAACTAAGTCATTTAGTAGATGATAAGATTCATGCAAGGTCAATCGGGCCTTATTCTCTTATAACTCAGCAGCCGCTCGGAGGTAAAGCGCAGTTTGGAGGCCAGAGGTTCGGAGAAATGGAAGTCTGGGCGCTTGAAGGTTATGGAGCTTCTCATATCCTTCAGGAAATTTTAACTGTGAAAAGCGATGATGTGGCGGGAAGAGCTAAAGTGTATGAAGCAATTGTAAAAGGTGAAAATTTACCGGAACCTAATATTCCTGAATCTTTCAATGTGTTGATTAAAGAACTCCAGGGATTAGGACTAGATATAAAAATTAATTAACCGGTTGATAAATTTTAATTAGAAATTAGGAGATAAGATTATGCCATACAGAGTTCAAGAAAATGCAATGCGCGATGTAAGCAGCATTACTATTTCTTTAGCAAGTCCTGATGATATACTCTCTCGATCCCATGGCGAAGTTACAAAACCGGAAACAATAAACTACAGATCGTTCCGGCCCGAAAAAGACGGATTATTCTGTGAAAAGATTTTTGGACCTACCCGTGATTGGGAGTGCTTCTGCGGCAAATATAAAAGGATAAGATATAAAGGTATTATCTGTGACCGGTGCGGTGTTGAAGTAACACAAAAAAGTGTAAGAAGGGAAAGAATGGGACATATCGGTCTTGCAGTCCCCGTTGTTCATATTTGGTTTTTCAGAGCACAGCCTTCTAAGATCGGCAATATTATCGGAATCAGCTTAAAAGAACTTGAAAAAATAATTTATTATGAATCATATGTAGTAATTAATCCGGGTCCAACCGGTTTAAGCCGCCTGGATTTGATTTCCGAAGACCAGTATTTCGAAGTGTTAAATTCGGTTCCTGCCGGAAACGAAAAACTAGAAGATTCGGATCCGAAAAAATTTATTGCGAAAATTGGCGGCGATGCCGTAAAAGAAATTTTAAAGAATACCGATATTGAGTCACTCTCTAAAGAATTAAGAGATCAGCTTAAGGATGAAACTTCGCAGCAGAAAAAGTCAGATCTGCTTAAAAGATTAAGAGTAGTTGAATCATTCAAAGAAAAAGAAGGCAAAGTTCCCAACAAGCCTGAATGGATGGTTTTAAATTATGTACCTGTAATTCCTCCGGAATTAAGGCCTCTGGTTCCTCTTGAGGGAGGAAGATTTGCCACGAGCGATCTTAATGATCTTTACAGAAGAGTTATAATAAGAAATAACCGTCTCAAAAGATTAATAGATATAAAAGCTCCGGAAGTTATTCTTCGTAACGAAAAAAGAATGCTTCAGGAGGCAGTCGATGCGCTGTTCGATAATTCAAGAAGAGGAAGCGCTGTAAGAAGCGATAATAACAGGCCCCTTAAATCCCTAAGCGATATGTTGAAAGGAAAGCAGGGCCGCTTCCGCCAGAACCTTCTTGGTAAAAGAGTTGATTATTCCGGACGTTCTGTAATTGTTGTTGGCCCGGAAGTTAAACTTCATCAATGCGGTCTGCCCAAAGATATGGCAGTTGAACTGTTCAAGCCGTTTATAATCCGTAAACTTATTGAACGCGGACACAATAAAACAGTAAAGAGTGCAAGAAAAGTTGTTGATAGAAAAGATCCGATCATTTGGGATATACTTGAAAAAATTATCACAGGTCATCCTGTTCTTCTAAACCGTGCTCCTACTCTGCATAGGTTAGGTATTCAGGCATTTCAGCCTATACTTATTGACGGAAGAGCAATTCAACTTCATCCAATGGTTTGTACTGCATTCAATGCAGACTTTGACGGCGACCAGATGGCAGTACATGTTCCTTTGTCATACGAAGCTCAGCTTGAAGCAGCAATATTAATGCTTAGCATTCACAATATGTTATCGCCTCAAAACGGCAGTCCTATTGTTGTCCCTACTCAGGATATCGTATTAGGCTGTTATTATCTTACAAAACTTCGTGAAGGAGATAGGGGCGAAGGAATGATTTTCAGTTCTCCCGAAGAAGTGATAATGGCTTACAACAATAAAATTCTCGGGCTGCACGCAAAGATAAAAGTTAAAATAGATAATCAGCTTCTTGAAACTACAACCGGAAGAGTAATCTTTAATCAGATTGTTCCTAAAGAAATGGGTTTCTTTAATCAGCTTCTTATCAAGAAAACTTTCGGCGGTTTCATCGGACAGATGTTTATGAAAATGGGAAATAAGGTTGCGGCGAAATTTCTTGATGATTTAAAAGATCTTGGTTTCAGGTATGCAACTGCAGCCGGTCTTTCCGTCAGCTACGGTGATATGATTATCCCTGATGAAAAAGAAACAATGATTACCAAAGCCAACAAAGAAGTTGAAAAGATTTTGAATCAGCACGAACAGGGTGTTATAACAGATTCTGAACGTTATAATAAAATTATTGACGTTTGGACCCATACAACCAACGATGTTGCACGTGCTTTAATGGAGAAACTTCGTATTCATAATCAAGGCTTCAATTCACTTCATATGATGGTGGACTCCGGAGCAAGAGGTTCTCAGGAGCAGGTAAGACAGCTTGCCGGAATGAGAGGACTTATGATGAAGCCTCAGAAAACTTTATCGGGTCAAGCCGGTGAAATTATCGAAAGCCCGATTGTGGCAAACTTTAAAGAAGGTCTTTCGGTTCTTGAATATTTTATCTCGACACACGGTGCAAGAAAAGGCCTTGCCGACACAGCTTTAAAAACTGCGGATGCAGGATATCTTACAAGAAGATTGGTTGATGTTGCTCAGGATGTGATTATAAGTGAAATAGATTGCGGGACAATTCTTGGAATCGAAGTAACGGCTTTAAAAGATGTTGAGCAGGAAAGGGAACCTTTAAGTGAACGTATTACAGGCCGTGTTGCGCAGGAAGATGTGATTGATCCTAAAACAGATGAAGTAATTGTACCTGCTGGCGATGTAATAACCGAAGAAATAGCTGAAAAAATTGAGGATGCAAATATTGAATCGGTTTACATTAGAACCGTATTAACATGTGAATCGAAAAGAGGAGTTTGCGCTAAATGCTACGGCAGAAATTTAACCAACGGCAAACTCGTCGAGATTGGTGAAGCTGTCGGTATCATTGCTGCTCAATCAATCGGCGAACCGGGTACACAGCTTACTCTGAGAACATTCCACCTTGGCGGTACATCCTCAAGAATTGCAAGTCAGTCGCAGGTAGAAGCTCATGGCGACGGCACAGTAAAATTCGAAAGAATTTCGTTTGTTGAAAAATCAGATTACATCGGAAAAGTTAAGGTAGTTACGGGACGCAGAGGAGTGATTAACCTCTATGATGAGAACAACCGCCAAATTAAAAAATATGATGTCCCTTATGGTTCTGAACTTGTGGTGAGCGATAACCAGGCGGTTAAAAAACGTCAGCCTCTTTTCAGCCACGATCCTTATAATGCCGTTATACTTTCGGATATAGGCGGTAGAGTGAGGTTTGTTGATTTAATAGATGGAAGCACTTTACAGCAGGTAACTGATGAACAAACAGGCCACGTTCAGAAAGTTGTAATTGAATCTAAAGATAAAAATTTAACTCCGAGTATTTTAATAGAGAACGGAGAGTCGAAAAAAACATTCAATATTCCGACACGTGCTTATCTCTCCGTTGAAGAGAATGAAACAATCACCGCAGGTACCATTCTAGCAAAAATTTCCAAACAAACTACAAAGAGCCGTGATATTACAGGCGGTCTTCCTAGAGTTACGGAACTATTTGAAGCTAGAAGTCCTCAAGAACCGGCGATCGTTTCCGAGATTGAAGGAAAAGTAAGATTCGGAGCACGCAAAAAAGGATCGAGAGAAATATTTGTTACTGCTCCTGATGAATCCGATGAGAAAAAGTATAATGTCCCTTTAGGAAAGCATATTCTTGTTCAGGAAGGAGATGAGATACCTGCAGGTGAAAAGATAACGGACGGACCTATAAATCCTCATGACATTCTTAAAATTAAAGGTACAAGCGCAGTTCAGGAATATTTAGTAAATGAAATTCAGGATGTTTATCGCCTTCAGGGTGTTAAGATTAATGATAAACATATTGAGGTGATTGTACGCCAGATGCTTCAGAAAGTAAAAATTGTTTCACCGGGCGATACTAAATTTCTCGAGGAAGATATGGTCGACAGAAACGAATTCATCGAGGAAAACAGCAAAGTTATGTCAATGGTCTATATTGAAGATAAAGGTGATTCTAAATTTAAAGACGGTCAGCTTGTTGCAAAAAGCAAATTAAGAGAGATTAATGTCGACCTGAAAAAGAAGAGTAAAAAACCGATAGCAGCCCGGGACGGCTATCCGGCAACATTCGAACATGTTCTTCTCGGGATTACCCAGGCAGCGCTTTCGACTGAAAGTTTTATTTCTGCTGCTTCCTTCCAGGAAACGACAAAAGTATTGACGAATGCTGCAACAGAAGCCAAAGTTGATTACCTGCTCGGATTAAAGGAAAATGTTGTAATGGGTCATCTTATTCCTGCTGGAACCGGTTTGAAGAAATATCGAAATATTATGTTAAAATCGGAGATAGTTGTTCCTGAAGTAAAAGAGGAAGAAAAAATCCAGGCGGGTTAATTTTAGTATGAAATCCGACTTAAAAATCAACCTTTAAGCCGGGTTTTAATTTTTGTTAATAATTCTCTTTTCTTGACAAATTTTCAGGCAACCTATATATTAGAAGTCTTAATTTTTTTTGAATTTACAATTTTTTTGGAGATTTAGTGCCTACAATTAATCAGTTGGTTCGTAAAGGCAGAGTACAGATATTCGGCAAGAATAAAGCTCCTGCTCTTGATGCATGTCCTCAAAAAAGAGGAGTCTGCACAAGGGTTTATACTACGACGCCGAAAAAGCCAAACTCGGCTTTAAGAAAAGTTGCAAGAGTTAGGTTGACAAACAATATTGAAGTTACTGCCTATATACCTGGAGAAGGGCACAATCTACAGGAACACTCGATTGTTCTGATAAGAGGAGGTAGAGTCAAGGATCTGCCTGGGGTAAGGTATCATATTATAAGAGGAACTCTTGATACAAGTGGTGTGGAGGACAGAAAAAAAGGCAGATCAAAGTATGGAGCTAAAAAACCGAAAGCGAAATAATTATGAGAAAAAAGAGAGCTGAAAAAAGATTTATAAAGGCCGATCCAAAGTTCAAGGATATAATTATTGCCAAGTTCATCAATTCAATTATGTTCGAAGGAAAGAAAGCGACAGCAAGAAAAATAGTATACGATGCTCTTGAAATAATTGAAAACAGAACTAAGAAAGAAGGCATTTCAGTTTTTAAGCAGGCTATATCGAATGTACAGCCTCTTATTGAAGTCAGAAGCCGTAGGGTTGGCGGAGCTACATATCAGGTTCCGACAGAAGTTAGACCCGAAAGAAGAATTGCCCTGGCTATGCGCTGGCTAAGAAATTATTCGCGTGAAAGAAATGAAAAATCAATGGCATTAAAACTGGCATCCGAACTCATGGCTGCTGCAAACGGTGAAGGTTCATCCGTGAAAAAGAAAGATGATACTCATAAGATGGCGGAAGCAAATAAAGCTTTTGCACATTTTAAGTGGTAATGAATAACGAATAGAAAGACTAGGTGAAAAATTTAGAATGGCTGATAATATATCAATAGATAGAGTTAGAAATATTGGGATAATGGCGCATATTGATGCCGGTAAGACTACAACTACCGAACGCATACTTTTTTATACGGGCAAAACACACAGACTTGGAGAAGTCCATGACGGAGCTGCGACCATGGATTGGATGGAGCAGGAAAAGGAACGGGGAATTACGATTACAAGTGCGGCAACTACCTGCTACTGGAGCGATCATCAGATAAATATAATTGATACTCCTGGTCACGTTGATTTTACTGTTGAAGTAGAAAGATCGCTCAGAGTTCTTGACGGCGCAGTTGCCTTGTTCTGTGCGGTGGGCGGAGTTGAACCGCAGTCTGAAACCGTCTGGAGACAAGCGGATAAATACCGTGTGCCTAGGATTGCATTTATCAATAAAATGGATAGAACAGGTGCAGATTTCTATAATGCAATTCAAATGATGAAGGACAGACTTGGTGCCCATGCCGTTCCAATTAATCTGCCCATCGGCGAAGGCGATATGTTTTCCGGCGTAATTGACTTAATGTCCTTCAAAGCACGAATGTATCATGAAGAAACTTTCGGTGCGACTTTTGATGAAATAAGTATCCCGAAAGATTTAGTTGAAATTGCCAATAAATATCGAACTCAAATGCTTGAGGCGGTTTCCGATATTGATGATACTTTGCTTGAAAAATATTTAAATGGAAAAGAAATAACGGAACAGGAAATTAAAACTGTTCTACGCAAAGCAACAATCGAGCTGAAAATTATCCCGGTTCTTTGTGGTTCTGCTTTTAAAAATAAAGGCATTCAAAAACTGCTTGATGCGGTTATAGATTTTTTGCCGTCTCCGGTAGACTTCAAGGAAATTGAAGCCCATCATATCGGGATAAATGATGTGGTAAAAAGAAAAATTGATTCCAAAGAAGCGTTTGTGGCGCTGGCTTTTAAGATTATGAACGATGCTTATGTCGGCAAGCTAACATTTTTCCGGGTTTATTCGGGAACGCTTAGTGCAGGTTCCTATATTTATAATGCGGTCAGCGGCAAGAAGGAACGAATAAGCCGCCTGCTTCAGATGCATGCAAACCATAGAGAAGAAATTAATGAGGTTAGAGCTGGAGATATTGCAGCGGCAGTCGGATTAAAATTTACTAAAACCGGCGATACCCTTTGCAGTAAAGATGATCCTATTGTTCTGGAAAAAATTATTTTCCCTGAACCTGTTATTCAGATTGCTATCGAACCAAAAACAAAAGCGGATCAGGATAAATTAGGAAATGCATTAAACAGGCTTTCGGATGAAGACCCTACATTCAGAGTAAATATTGATGATGAAACCGGGCAGACTTTGATTAGCGGAATGGGAGAACTTCATTTGGAAATTCTTGTCGATAGAATGAAAAGAGAATTTAACGTTGAAGCTAATATTGGCAAACCTCAGGTTGCATACAGAGAAACAATTACCCAGACTGTAAACAGTGAAGGTAAGTTTATTAAGCAATCGGGCGGCCGCGGAAAATACGGCCACGTCTGGGTCGAATTGAGCCCTAATGAACCTGGTAAAGGTTACGAATTTATAAATGCAATTGTGGGAGGAGTTATTCCCAAAGAATATATAGCTCCGGTTTCTGCCGGAATCCAAGAAGCAATGAGAAACGGCGTAATTGCCGGATTCCCTGTAGTCGATGTTAAAGCAAAACTTTATGACGGTTCTTATCATGATGTTGATTCGGACGAAATTTCATTTAAAGTAGCCGGCTCTATAGCTTTTAAGGAAGGTGCAAGGAAAGGTAGACCCATACTCCTAGAGCCTATTATGGATGTTGAAGTTGTTACACCTGAAGAGTATTTAGGCGATGTAATGGGCGACCTCAATTCCCGCAGAGGAAAAATTGAAGGATTCTCTGCAAGGAAGGATGCCCAGGTAATTAAAGCTGTTGTACCGCTTTCGGAAATGTTTGGATATGCTACTATCTTAAGATCGATGACTCAAGGACGGGCAATATATACTATGCAGTTTTCACGATACTCCGAAGTACCTAAATCTATTGCTGATGAAATTGCTGAAAAATCTTTTGGTAAAAAAAGCCTGACGACAGCATAAAAAAGAATCACATTAATAAATAAATGAAAATAAATTAAAGGAGATTTAGATGGCAAAAGAAAAATTTGACAGGAGTAAACCTCACGTTAATGTGGGTACAATAGGCCACGTTGATCATGGCAAAACAACATTAACTGCTGCCATCACTATGGCTCTTAATAAAAAAGGACTGTCTGAAATTAGAACCTTTGATAGTATAGATAATGCCCCTGAAGAGAGAGAAAGAGGAATTACTATTGCTACGGCACACGTTGAGTATTCTACTGAGAAGAGACACTATGCACACGTAGACTGCCCCGGCCATGCTGATTATGTGAAGAATATGATTACCGGTGCTGCTCAAATGGACGGAGCCATACTGGTTGTAGCTGCTACCGATGGTCCTATGCCCCAGACACGCGAACACATCCTTCTTGCACGTCAGGTAGGTGTTCCGAGAATAGTTGTCTTTATGAATAAAGTTGATATGGTTGATGATCCCGAACTGCTTGAGCTCGTTGAAGTCGAACTAAGAGATCTTCTGAATTCTTATGAATTCCCGGGAGACGAAATTCCAATTATCAGAGGATCGGCTTTAAAAGCTTTGGAGGCAGCTGCAAACACCGCCGTAAAAATTGATGATCCTAGGTTAGACTGTATTTGGGAGTTAATGGATGCAGTTGATAGCTATATTCCGATTCCCAAAAGAGATACTGATAAACCTTTCTTAATGCCGGTTGAAGATGTATTCTCTATTACCGGGCGCGGTACCGTTGCTACGGGAAGAGTTGAAAGAGGTCAGATAAAATTAGGTGAAGAAATTGAACTTATTGGATTCGGCGTACATAAAAAAACTATTGTTACCGGTATCGAAATGTTCAGGAAAGAGCTGGATGCGGCTATAGCAGGCGATAATGCCGGAATTCTTTTAAGAGGTGTTGACAAAAATGAAATTGAAAGAGGAATGGTTCTTGCAAAAACAGGATCTATAACTCCTCACAAGAAATTTGAAGGCGAAGTTTATATCCTTTCAAAAGAGGAAGGCGGCCGCCATACACCTTTCTTTAACGGATATAGACCGCAGTTCTATTTCAGAACTACCGACGTAACCGGAGTTGCTTCTCTTCCTGAGGGCACCGAAATGGTTATGCCGGGTGACAAAGTTAACTTAAGTATTGAACTGATTGGTGATATAGCAATGGAAGAAGGGCTGAGATTTGCTATCCGTGAAGGCGGCAGAACGGTAGGTGCAGGTCTAGTAACTAAAATTATCCAATGATGAAAATATGTCCGGCAGTGGCTGGAAAAGAAGGGAGTCTTAAACTCCCTTTTTTGTCGCATATTTTTAATCTTGGATTTATATTAAGTCTGTAAGGAGTTTGAAAAGTGCCTGGTCAAAAAATTAGAATCAAATTGAAATCGTACGATCATATTTTGATCGATAAATCAACAGAGAAGATTATTAAAACTGTCAGATCGACAGGGGCTGTGGTTTCCGGACCAATTCCTCTACCTACAAAGCGGACAGTTTATACAGTGCTCCGTTCACCTCATGTTGATAAAAAATCACGCGAGCAATTTGAAACCAGGGCACATAAAAGAATTATTGATATTCATAATTCGAATAATAAAACTGTGGATTCATTAAGTAAATTGGATATCCCGGCAGGGGTAGACATTGAAATTAAGTTGTAAGAAATCTTGGAGCTGAAATGCCTGGTCTAATTGGTAGAAAAATCGGTATGTCTAGTATTTTTGATGCAAACGGAGAACTTGTGCCTGTAACGGTTATTGAGGCCGGGCCATGTAAAGTTGTTTCAATAAGAACCAAAGAAAAAAATGGTTATGAGGCTTTGCAGATTGGTTTCGGTTCAAGAAAAGAAAAAAATATTAGTAAGCCTGTAATGGGACAATTTAAGAAATCGGGAGTATCTCCTGCTGCTGCTTTAAATGAATTTAAATTCCCTTCCGATTCAAATTATAAGATCGGTGATGAAATAAAAGTTGATTTATTTCAGGAAGGCGAAAAGATTAAGGTTAGAGGAAAGAGTAAAGGGAAAGGATTTCAGGGAGTAATAAGGAGACATAATTTCGGCGGAATCGGAATGATAACCCACGGCCAAAGCGACAGGGTCAGAGCGCCTGGTTCAATTGGAGCAAGCTCTCATCCTTCACGCGTTTTCAAAGGCCAGAGGATGGCCGGCAGGCTTGGATATAAATATATTACCGTTTCGAACCTTAAGGTTGTAAAAATAATTCCTGAAGAGAATTTAATATTAGTTAAAGGAGCAGTCCCGGGTGCAATTAATTCTATTGTTGAATTAATTAAATAACGGCTTTAATAAAGAATATAAAACATAATTATGAAACTAGATATTTATAAAACTGATGGTTCTGTCTCCGGTAAAAAAATAGAATTATCGGAAGATATTTTTGCTGTTGAACCGAATGACCATGCCGTCTACTTAACCGTAAAGTCTTACTTGGCTAATCAAAGACAGGGTACGCATAAAGCCAAGGAAAGAGGGGAAGTAAGAGGAGGCGGAAAGAAACCTTGGAGACAAAAAGGAAGAGGCGGTGCACGTGCGGGTACTATCCGTTCCCCGTTGTGGGTCGGAGGAGGTACTATTTTTGGTCCGAGGCCGAGAAATTATAGACAGGACTTACCCAAAAAGATTAAGCGCCTTGCACGCAAATCAGCACTCAGTTATAAGGTTAAAGATGATCAGATAATGGTTGTCGAAGATTTTAAATTTGATCAGCCGAAGACAAAAGAATTAGTCAGCTTGTTAAAAGCTTTAAAAATTAACGGTAAAAAAGTTCTGCTGCTAACAGGTGAAGCGAACGATGCAGTTTATAAATCCGGCCGGAATATTCCGAAAGTTAAAATCTTAGAAGCGGATAAAGCTTCTGCATATGACATATTGAATAATCAAGTGCTGCTTTTACAGAAAACCGCAGTTGATGTTCTTGCTAAATCATTTGAAAATAGAGTACAGGACTAGACAATGCACGAAATTTTAATAAAACCTTTGATTACGGAAAAGATGACCAACTTGAGTGCGGATACAGGCAAGTACGGTTTCATTGTCAATCCGCAGTCAAATAAAATTGAAATAGCAAAAGCTGTCGAGAAAAAGTTCAACGTTCATGTAGTAAGCGTTAGGACTATAAATCATCCCGGAAAAACTAAAACTCAGTTTAGAAGAAGCGGGAGATTTACAGGCAAAACGCCCAAATTTAAAAAAGCAATAATCACCTTAAAAGAAGGTGAAAAAATTGAATTATTTGAGCAAGTATAGCTGTCGAAAATAGGATTTTAAATGGCAATTATAAAATTAAAACCGATTACACCCGGGACAAGATTCAGAACAAATTATTCTTTTGAGGAATTGACAAAAGATAAACCGGAAAAATCCCTTACTACCGCTTTAAAAAAATCCGGGGGAAGAAACAATGCGGGCAGGGTAACCTCGCGTCATCGCGGCGGCGGCCATAAAAGAAGATACAGAATAATTGATTTCAAACGGGATAAACATGGTGTACAGGCAACTGTAGTTGCAATAGAATATGATCCGAACCGTACTTCAAGAATTGCACTTCTTCATTATGCGGATGGGGAAAAAAGGTACATTATTGCCCCTAATGGTTTGAAGGTAAATGATAAAATAGTTTCAGGATCCGGGAGTGAAATAAATGTAGGAAACACGCTGCCTCTGAAGGAGATGCCCTTAGGAAGTTTTGTCCATAATGTGGAATTAAAACAGGGTAAAGGAGGACAGCTGGGAAGAAGTGCCGGGTCTTCTCTTCAGTTATTAGCTAGAGAAGGAGATTATGCCCAGTTAAAGATGCCTTCAGGTGAAATAAGAATGGTAAGAGTTGATTGTATGGCAACGTATGGAGTTGTCGGGAATGTTGAACATGAAAATATTAGTTATGGAAAAGCCGGCAGATCCAGGTGGCTGGGAAAAAGACCTCATGTCCGTGGTGTAGCTATGAATCCCATCGATCATCCGATGGGCGGCGGTGAAGGAAAAACTTCGGGAGGCGGACATCCTGTTTCTCCCTGGGGCCAGAAATCTAAAGGCTTAAAAACCAGGAAGCATAAGAAGGCCTCCAATAAATTGATTATTAAACGTCATAAGTAGCGAGTTAATTATGCCAAGATCTGTAAAAAAAGGACCTTTTATTGATTTGAAGCTGATGAAGAAAATTAATCAGCTTAATGAGACAAATCAGAAAAGAATAATAAAAACATGGTCGCGTTCTTCTACAATTGTACCTGATTTTGTCGGGCATACAATTGCCGTTCATAATGGAAATAAAATGATCCCGGTTTATATCACTGAAAATATGGTCGGGCATAAACTCGGCGAGTTTGCACCAACTAGAATTTTTAGAGCTCATCCTGGAACAAAGGCTGAGAAGGCTACTAAACCTACGGCATAATAGATAAAAGGATTTTTAATGGAAGCTAGAGCAGTAACAAGATATATCGGTTCATCACCTAGAAAAATGAGACTTGTAATTGATTTAATCCGCGGTGAATCCGTTGACAAAGCAATGGAGATACTGCACTTTCAGCCTAAACATGCTGCAAGAAGTGCTGAAAAAACTTTAAGATCGGCTGTCTCAAATCTGATCAACCAGGATGAAACCACCAGGCATGATCCCGCAGATTTATATATCCGGGAAGCATTTGTTAATCAAGGGCCGACATTAAAAAGAATTTCACCGGCGCCGATGGGTCGTGCCTATAGAATTAGAAAAAGATCCTGTCACGTAACAATCATAGTAGCAACAAAGAACTAGGAGAAATTTTGGGACAAAAAACAAATCCGGTCGGGTTAAGAGTTGGAATTATCAGAGGATGGGATTCCAATTGGTATGAAAATAAAAGCTATTCTCAGAAAATAAAAGAAGATGAAAGATTAAGATCTTATATCAGAAACCGCTTGAAGAAAGCAGGTATTTCTAGAATAGTTATTGACCGGACTTCTAAAAATGTTATCCTCACAATTCATACTTCGCGGCCCGGCGTTGTTATCGGTAAAAGCGGAAAAGAAATTACCCAGCTGGAACAGGAGTTAAAGCAGGTTACCGATAAAGAAGTAAAAGTTCAGATATCGGAAATTAAAAGGCCTGAATTGGATGCTTACCTGGTAGTTGAAAATATTGCAAGCCAGATTGAAGGAAGAGTATCGTTTAGGAGAGCAATGAAGATGGCAATTACATCTGCCATGAGAATGGGATCCGAAGGAATAAGAATTATGTGTGCAGGTCGATTGGGCGGTGCGGAAATGGCGAGGACAGAGCAGTATAAGGAAGGAAGAATTCCTCTTCATACTTTAAGAGCCGACATTGATTATTGCTCGGGAAGAGCTGAAACTATCTACGGCGCCATCGGGATTAAAGTTTGGATATGCCGCGGGGAAATTTTAGGAAAAAGAGTTACGGAATAAAATTACAGGATTCCAAAATTGCAGGATTACAAGATTCAAAAAGAGTTTACAGGAGTTTAAATCATGTTAATGCCGAAAAGGGTAAAATTTAGAAAAGCACAGCGCGGAAGAATGAAAGGCAAAGCTCAGCGCGGCAGCTCCATTGCATTCGGAGATTTCGGCCTCAAAGCACTTGAACCACATTGGATTACAAGCCGGCAGATTGAAGCATGCAGGGTCGCATTATCGAGGAAAATGAAAAGAGACGGCAAAGTTTGGATCAGGATTTTTCCCGATAAGCCTGTATCAAAAAAGCCTTTGGAAACTCGAATGGGTAAAGGAAAAGGTGCGCCGGAATTCTGGGTAGTAGTAATTAAGCCGGGCAGAATTTTGTTCGAAGTTGGCGGTGTTTCAAGAGAGATTGCCCATGAGGCATTGAGCTTATGTTCATATAAGCTTCCTATTAAAACAAAAGTCGTAGCAAGACCTGATTACGAATAATCTTTAAAGGAATTTGAATGAAAATTCATGATATAAGAGAAATGAAGACCGAGGAGCTGAAACGTCAGCTTGATGAAGAACAGAAGAACCTCATCGATTTACGTTTTCAGCATCAGCTTAAACAATTGACCAACACTTCTAAATTGAAGCATGTTAAGAAAGATGTTGCACGGATGAAGACTGTACTTAGAGAAAGAGGCTTAACTGAACAGAAAGAACTGCATAACCGGAAAGGAGCTGCCGAATAGATATGGAACAGCGGCCTTTAAGAAAAACCAGGGTTGGTATTGTTGTAAGCAACAAAATGCAGAAGACAATTTCCGTTGCAATCGAAAGAAGAGTTTCTCACAAAATTTATAAGAAATATTTTAAAAAGACGACGAAGCTGGTAGCGCACGATGAGAAAAACAAATGCCAGATTGGTGATAAGGTTAAAATTATGGAAACCCGCCCTCTTAGCTTGAGAAAAAGATGGCGCCTAGTTGAAATTTTGGAAAAAGCTAAATAGGAGTTTTTTAAGCAATGATTCAGGAAGAAACCAATCTAGTCGTAGCGGATAATTCGGGTGCAAAAAAAATTCGCTGCATAAGAGTCCTGGGAGGCAGCGGCAGGAAGTATGCAAGCCTTGGAGACTTGATTGTTGTATCGGTGAAAACCGCAATCCCAAACGGCACCGTTAAAAAAGGCGAAGTTTCACGCGCAGTAATTGTACGTACAAAGAAAGAAGTAAGAAGAAAAGACGGCTCCTATATAAGATTTGATGAAAATGCGGCAGTTCTGCTTAATCCTCAGAATGAGCCGAAAGGTACCCGCATTTTCGGGCCGGTTGCAAGAGAATTAAGAGAAAAGCAATTCATGAAAATTGTATCTCTTGCCCCGGAAGTATTATGAGAAATGGAAAAATAAAATGAAAATTAGAAAAAACGATACTGTAATGGTAATTACCGGAAATGATAGAGGAAAAACCGGTAAAGTATTGAAAGTATTCCCGGGAGACCTGAGGGTAATTGTGGAAGGAATAAACTTAAGAAAAAGGCATACCAAAGCGAACCAGAAAAATCCGCAGGGCGGAATTCTTGAAAAGGAAATGCCGATCCATGTTTCCAATGTTATGATACTGGATCCGAAATCAAATGAACCTTCAAGAATCGGTTCGCAGATTATTCTGGATGAAAAAACAGGAAAAAAGAAAAGAGCCCGCGTTAGTAAAGCTAGCGGAGAAATGATTTAATATTATAAAAAATTATGGCTGAGAAAAAAACAAAAAAACCGGCTGCGGAAAAACAGCCCCAAGAAAAAAAAGAAGCTAAGGGAAAACCGGAAAAGAAAGTTCCCTCTCAAGAAATAAAAGAGGTGAAAATAAAGAATCGCCTTGGCGATTATTATAAAACCGAGGTTATTCATGAGCTGAAAAAAAAGTTTAATTATAAAAGTATAATGCAGGTTCCTAAACTCGATAAGATCGCAGTTAACATGGGTGTTGGTGCCGCTGTTGCCGATCAGAAAATTCTTGAAGAAGCAGTAAATGAGCTGGAAGCAATTACAGGCCAGAAAGCAAGCATTAGAAAATCTAAGAAGGCCATCTCTAATTTTAAATTAAGGGCCGGGATGAATATCGGTGCAATGGTCACTTTAAGACATGAAAAAATGTATGAGTTTCTCGACCGCCTGATTAATGTAGCTCTGCCAAGAGTGAGAGATTTCCGCGGACTATCCGATAAATCGTTTGACGGACGCGGAAACTATACTCTCGGCGTCAAAGAACAAATTATTTTTCCTGAGATTAATGTCGATAAAATAAGCAGAATAATGGGAATGGATATAACTTTAGTAACAACCGCTCAGTCCGATACTGAAGCTTACGAATTGCTTC
>Ga0105101_10000314_pt1 | contig 19596 bp, 20 predicted proteins | sample PPLLak21cMay2015_2_FD_87037 | JGI IMG/M metagenome (GOLD analysis project Ga0105101, IMG submission 87037) | Freshwater sediment microbial communities from Prairie Pothole Lake near Jamestown, North Dakota, USA - PPLs Lake P8 Core (1) Depth... | ecosystem: Environmental > Aquatic > Freshwater >... | reverse complement strand
GTTGTGTTTTGTACGTGGTTTTCTTTACTATTATAGGTTTTGTTGTGTGTTCTTTGTCGTGTTGTCTTTGGTCTATCTACTTTTGTCTCCGACATTAATCTCTATGTCTCGCTGTGTTTCCCCTTCGTGCGCAAGGTGCGCATGGTGCTGATAGAAAAAAACCTGCCCTGCGAGATGATGGTCGAAGGCCCGGCCGATACCGCTGGCAATGTGGTGCGCCTCAATCCGCTGCGCGCCATTCCGGTGCTGGAGCGTGACGATGGCGAGGTGTTCTTCGATTCGCCGATGATCTGCGAATACATCGACAGCCTGAACGACAAGCCGCGTCTCTATCCGGCGAGTGGTGAAGCGCGCTGGCAGGCGTTGCGCTGGCATGCGCTCGGCCAGGGCATGATGGAAGCGACCGTGGCGCGCTTCGTCGAGCTGCGCAAGCCGGCCGACAAGCAGGATGCGGCGACGGTTGCCAAACACGCGGCACGGATTGCGGCGGCACTCGCGTTTGCCGCCGAGCACGTACCGGCCAGCGGTTTCCTTTCCGGCAACAGCATCGGCATTGCCGACATCACGCTGGCGGCGGCCCTCGGTTATATTGATTTGCGTTATGCGCACGACTGGCGCGGTCAGCACCCAAAACTTGCTAACTGGTTTGCAGCCATCAGCCAGCGCCCGTCGTTTGTCGAAACCCTGGCGCCGGAACTGAAAAAATAGCGGGCGGAAAAAAAGAATGAAATACGCCGACCTCCGCGATTTCCTCGCCCAGCTCGAAGCACGCGGCCAGCTCAAGCGCATCACGCAGCCGATTGATCCGCATCTTGAGATGACCGAGATCTGCGATCGCACCCTGCGCGCCAAAGGCCCGGCGCTGCTGTTCGAGAATCCGAAGGGTCACACCATTCCGGTGCTCGGCAACCTGTTCGGCACGCCCGAACGAGTTGCACTCGGCATGGGCGCAGAATCAGTCGAAGCGCTGCGCGATATCGGCAAGTTGCTCGCCTTCCTCAAGGAGCCCGAACCGCCGAAAGGCTTCAAAGACTTGTGGGAAAAGCTGCCGACTTTCAAGCAGGTGCTCAACATGCCTACCAAGATGGTGACGAGCGCGCCCTGTCAGGAGGTGGTGATCGAGGCCGATGACGTCGATCTTGCCATGTTTCCGATCCAGACCTGCTGGCCGGGCGACGCCGGGCCGCTAATTACCTGGGGACTCACGGTCACGCGCGGTCCATATAAGGATCGCCAGAACCTCGGCATCTATCGCCAGCAGGTGATTGCGCGCAACAAGGTGATCATGCGCTGGCTGGCGCATCGCGGCGGGGCGCTCGATTTTCGCGACTGGCTGGAGAAGCATCCGGGTGAGAACTTCCCGGTGGCGGTGGCGCTCGGCGCGGATCCGGCAACCATATTGGGCGCGGTGACACCGGTGCCGGATGCGCTTTCCGAGTACGGCTTCGCCGGCTTGTTGCGCGGCGCCAAGACCGAAGTGGTGAAGTGCCTGACCAGCGACTTGCAGGTGCCGGCCAGTGCCGAGATCATTCTCGAAGGCCATATCGCGCCGGGCGAAATGGCGGAGGAAGGCCCGTTCGGCGATCACACCGGCTACTACAACGAAGTCGAACGTTTCCCGGTTTTCACGATTACGCGTATTACTCATCGCCGGAACCCGATTTATCACAGCACCTACACCGGCCGGCCGCCGGACGAACCGGCGGTGCTGGGCGTGGCGCTCAACGAAGTATTCGTGCCGCTGCTGCAAAAGCAGTTCCCGGAGATTACCGATTTCTATCTGCCGCCGGAGGGCTGCTCGTATCGAGTCGCGTGCGTGAGTATGAAGAAGCAATACCCGGGGCACGCCAAACGCGTGATGTTCGGCGTGTGGAGCTTTCTGCGCCAGTTCATGTACACCAAGTTCGTGATTGTGACCGACGACGATGTGAACGTACGCGACTGGCAGGACGTGATCTGGGCGATCAGCACGCGCATGGACCCGGCGCGCGATTGCACCATCATCGAGAACACACCGATCGATTACCTGGATTTCGCCAGCCCGGTGTCGGGCCTCGGTTCCAAGATCGGTTTCGACGCGACCAATAAATGGCCGGGCGAGACCAGCCGCGAGTGGGGCCGGCCGGTCGCCATGACGCCCGAGGTCAAGGCACGCATTGATGCGCTCTGGATTGAACTCGGCATCGGTTAGGATGCCGGCGATCTTCGCTCTATATCCAGTTCGGTACCGTGGCACACGTCTGATGAGTGTCTCTTTGTGCCCATGAGTCACGGCGATTTTCCCTGCAACCAGTCGCTCACGCTCGCCGGTCCGGCGGGTGCGCTCGAAGCGCTGACCTTCTGTCCGGTATGGGGCAGCATCGTCGCCACGGCCGTGATTCTCCACCCGCACCCGCTGCACGGCGGCACGATGCACAACAAGGTGGTGCACACGCTGGCGCGTGCCTTCAGTGAACTCGGTGTGGCGAGCGTGCGTTTCAACTTTCGCGGAGTGGGTAACAGCGCGGGTGATTTTGCGCATGGCGAGGGCGAGACCGAGGATGCCCTGGCGGTGATCGCGTGGCTGCGGGAACAGCGGCCGGGCACGCCCGTCTGGCTGGCCGGCTTTTCGTTCGGCGCGACGGTCGCGCTGCGCGCCGCGGCGCGGGCGCAGGTGAACGGCCTCATCACCGTGGCCCCGGCGGTGCACCTTTATGATTTCTCCGCATTCGCGCCGCCGCGCTGCCCGTGGCTGCTGATCCAGGGTGAGGCGGATGAGGTCGTGCCGGTCGAGACGGTGCGTGGCTGGCTGTCCGGGATCGCGGCACCACCGCAAACGCTGTTTCTCCCGGGTGTCGGGCACTTTTTTCATGGCCATCTGGCAGAAATCAAGTCGGCGCTGCGCGCCTTCGTACCACCGTATCTTTAAATGCAGGGTGCGCTGTGCGCACCGATCGACATAACGCGGTACATGGAACGCACCCTGCATCCTGCAACCTGGGCTAAATCAAATCCGCCTGCCGCATGGTTTCGGGAAACGCCAACCCGCACTGGTTGTTTTTGGCAAAGTACATGGCGGCATCGGCGCGCTGCATGAGCGTGTCGATATCTTCGCCGTGCTGCGGATAGAGGGCGATACCGATCGATATTCCGATAGAGATCGAGTGGCCGCGGATCAGAAACGGTTCCCGCATGGACAGCAGCAGTTTGCGCGCAATCACGCTGGCGTCCTCGATGCTGTTCACGCGCGGCAGAATGGCGGCAAACTCATCGCCGCCGAGACGCGCAACCATCTTGTCGCCCAGACCGGCGATGACCTGGTTGTCGAGGCGCGCCACGGTGTCGGATCCGCGCAGCACGCCGCGCAGGCGCGTACTCACTTCCTGCAACAGCAGGTCACCGACCTGGTGGCCCAGCGAGTCGTTCACGGCCTTGAAACGATCGAGATCCGTCAGGAACAGTGCGAAAGGCTGATGGGCCAGAGTGTACTGGCGCACTGACTCCTCGAGTGAGTCGCGGAAGCGCGCGCGGTTCGGCAGGTTGGTCAGCGGATCGGTGAACGCCAGATGCTCGAGGCTGCCGTACAACCGGTCCAGTTCGCGCGCCATCTTGTTGAAGTCCTCGCCGAGCTCGCGGATCTCGGCAATACCGCCTGTCTGCACCTGTTCCCTGAGGCTGTCCTTATCGCTACCCACCCGGCGCAACTGCCGGGCGAGGCTGTTAAGCGGTTGCAACGCGGTTTTTTCCAGAATGTAGAGTGCAATGATCACGCCCAGCAGAGTGATGGCGATGGCCAGCACCATGACCAGCCAGCGCGTTCTGGCAAGGCCTTCCCGCAGCAACGCCAGGTCGCGCATGATCGCGACCTTGAGCACCGGTTCACCGTCTGCGGCGGTCAGCACCTGTTCCGCCACCAGGGCATTGTGCATGGCGTCCGGCGCCGGCCAGTCCTCCGAGGCAAAAACCCGGCGGTCGCGCACGTCGTGTATGCGCACCGGGGATCCAAGCCTGGTTTCGATGCGCGCCAGAACAGGCACGGGGTCCGTTACGACTTCGATATAGCCAGGGTTTATGCCCCCCGCACGTACGAGCACGGCATAGCGCGCCTGATCGTTGTTCCGGCAGAGCGTGGCAGTGATCTTCGCGCGTTCGGCGCCGCTGCGCGTACGTGCGCGTTCAATGAGTGCCGGGCAGCCGGGGGAGCTGGTGACGCGGGCGCCACCGGCTTTGATCGCACCCAGAGGACGATATCCGGTGTCATACACCACCAGTTTGTCCAACTTGATGAAGTTGGCGGTAACTGAATATTGGCGGAGCTGACCCTGTAGTTGCCGGACAAGCACGTCACGCTTGCCGCTGGCAAGGGCGCGCCGGAAGCCGGCTTCGCTCTGTATGGCCAGCCCGAGGTCGCGCGCGCGTTCCTCAAGATCGCGCAACTGTTGGCTGGCTGTGATCCGCACCATCTCCTCAAGCGTCGTGCGCTGGCTTGCAAGCGCCTGTCGCCGGTAGATCTCGCCAGTCGTGAGCGCGAACGCCATGACCAGCACGCCCATCAGCACGATGGTCGCGCCGAGCGTGAAGCGCATCGAAAAGCGGATTTTGAACAAAGTGGTTCCCCGGTGCTTCTGTGATTATCTGCGATTTTCCAGCAAGACATGGTTCTTTTCATGTAATGCCGGCAAAACCAACCTGATCAATTTCAAGCCGTTGATTTATGCTCGAATTCAGCATCAACCAGCTTGCTCGGGTCCTGTCCTACAGTGGAGTGTAGACCGCGCTACGCCCTTGCGGCATGTCCTTCCCAAGGACACGGGTTTCAGGTATGAATGGCTACGGCAGCTCATAATAAGGGTGGAGGCGGTGATGGGTTCGGGTGATACCTCGCGCGACATGACCAAGGCAGACACGGCTGCCGCCTGCCCCCTGGTATCACCGCTAATCTGGTATATCCCTGGTCTGTTCTCGCTCGTAGCCGTACCGGCTGCGATAATGGTGAATCCGTTCTTTTTCGGCCTTGCCGGCAGCCTGCTCGCTGGCATTTGCCTGCTGCTTTCACCGCCGCATCGTCGTAGCCTCGGTGTAATTGGACTCATCGGCGCTGTGGCCGGCGGCAGTCTGGGCGTTTTTGTCCTGCGCTGAATCAGTGCATCGTCACAGCTAGAGTTGCTCCCGGAACTGCGTCACAATCGTTCCGTGAAGAGGCTGGTTGATTCCGACGCGCCATGGTAGCGGCATTCATTATCCGCCATACCCAGACTTGATCGGTCCCACCGCCACTTTCGAAAGACTCCTACAACCGTATCGCCGTCCCGCGCCATGAAGACCATCATTTTGCTGTCCCTGTCCAACGTATTCATGACCTTCGCCTGGTACGCGCACCTGAAGGATCTGCGCGACAAGCCGTGGATTATCGCCGCGCTCATCAGCTGGGGTGTGGCGCTGTTTGAGTATCTTTTGCAGGTGCCGGCCAACCGCCTTGGCTATGGCCAATTCGATCTCGGTCAGCTCAAGATCATGCAGGAGATCATCGCGCTTACGGTGTTCGTGCCGTTCGCATTGTTCTATATGAAGGAGCCGCTGCGCATCGATTTTCTCTGGGCCGGACTGTGTCTTGTCGGCGCGGCCTACTTCATGTTCCGGTCGCCGGTCTCGGGAGGCGCGTAATGGCCGATCCATTCGATTTCGAAAAACCGGCGCGCTATGCGGTCATGGGCAATCCGGTGGCACACTCGAAGTCACCGCGCATTCACGCGCTGTTCGCGCATCAGTTCAAGCACCACATCGAATACACCGCCATCCAGGTAGATGAAGGCGGGTTCGCGCAGGCCGTGGAACAATTCCGCGCCAACGGTGGTTCCGGTTTGAACATCACCGTGCCGTTCAAGCAGGAGGCCTTCAGGCTCGTCGACCACCTGAGCGAACGCGCAAAAATCGCACAAGCCGTGAACACGCTGCGCTTCGAGCCGGACGGCCGCCTGTTCGGCGACAACACCGATGGTACTGGCCTGGTGCACGACCTCGACAAGAACCTCGGTGCGCAGCTCAAGGACAAACGCGTCCTTCTGCTCGGCGCTGGCGGTGCGGTGCGCGGTGTACTTGCGCCATTACTCAAACATCATCCGGCGCTGCTCGTGATCGCCAACCGCACCGTGTCCAAGGCCCGCGACCTGGCCGAAGAATTCGCGCACTACGGCAAGATCGAGGCCAGCGGGTTCAAGGAACTGAAGGGCAAGCACTTCGACATCGTCATCAACGGCACCGCCGCGAGTCTCAAAGGAGAAGTACCGCCGCTGCCGGACAACCTGTTTACCACCCGCGCGCTCGCCTACGACATGATGTATGGCGACAAGGCCAAGCCGTTTCTCGACTGGGCGGCCGTGCACGGCGCCACGCAGGTGGTGGATGGCCTCGGCATGCTGGTCGAGCAGGCGGCGGAATCGTATTTAATTTGGCACGGGGTGCGGCCGGAGACGAAGCCGGTGATTGAGAAGTTACGGGTGGAGGGTTAGGGGTGCAGCCACACCAGCCTTATGTACCCTCTCCCTCCGGGAGAGGGTAGGGTGAGGGGATAATATTCTTTTGGTTGAATCGCCTGCGGCGATGTTTAAACCGCTAAGGTGCCGCTGGCTGCGCAGCGGGAACTGTAAGTAGCCGTTCTGGCATCGGCGCAGCCGACACAAAAACCTGGATTCCGGCTTGCGCCGGAATGACGGCTATTTGAGGTAATCGTCCTTCAACTTCACGTAATGCTTTGCTGAATACTCGAACCAAGCCAGTTCCTTTTCCGTTAATGCGCGCGCTTTTTTTGCCGGCTGGCCGAGCCACAGGTACCCGCCTTCCAGCTCCTTGCCTTCCGTGACCAGCGAGCCGGCGCCGAGTAGCACGCCGTCGTGCAGTACGGCGCCGTCCAGCACGATCGAGCCCATGCCGATTAGGCAGCGGTTGCCGATGGTGCAGGCGTGCAGCACGCATTGGTGGCCGACGGTGACGTCGTCGCCGACGATGCAGGCGCGGCCCTCGGGTAGCTCGGAGTATTTGTGAGTGACATGCATCACTGTGTTGTCTTGGATGTTGGTGCGAGCGCCGATGCGGATGATGTTTACATCTCCGCGCACCGAGCACATTGGCCAGACCGAAGCGTCGTCGCCGAGCTCCACGTCGCCGATGACGGCGGCGGATTCATCCACGTACACACGTGCGCCGAGTTTGGGAAGGATTCCTTTATAGGGGCGGATGGCCATGTGCGGTTCCTCGTAGGGTGCGCTTGCGCACCATATAAATACGTTCGGTGCGCAAGCGCACCCTAAATTACTCCCTCACCCTCATTCCCTCTCCCGGAGGGAGAGGGAGACGAGCCGAAGCGCGCTGATGCGCGCACTTCATTTACTCGGGCCGCCATGCCAGCGGCGCTTCTTCCAGCAGCGCCAGCTGCTCGCGCAGGTGCAGGATCTGCTCCTCCCAATAACGCGGCGTGTTGAACCACGGGAAGTTCATCGGAAACGCCGGGTCGTCCCAGCGGCGCGCCAGCCAGGCGCTGTAGTGCAGCAGGCGCAGGGTGCGGAGCGGTTCGAGCAGTGCCAGCTCGGAGGCATCGAAGTCCATGAACTGGGTATAGCCGGTGAGAATGTCGCCGAGCTGTTGCGCCATGTCGGCGCGCGAGCCGGACAGCAGCATCCACAGGTCCTGCATCGCCGGCCCGGTGCGGCAATCGTCCAGATCAACGATGTGCACGCTGCGCGCCTGAACGTTGCCGTCGTCTTGGCGTGGTTCGGTCCAGAGCAGATTGCCCAGATGGCAGTCACCGTGCAGGCGCAGCTGCTGCGGCGAAATCGCCTCGAAGCGCGCGCCGATGAACTCGAGCAACTGGTCGGTGAGTGTGCGGTAAGGCAGATCGAGATAGTCGGGCAGAAAGCGGTTTTGGAGAATGTAGTCCGCCGCCTCGCGTCCGTAGCCGTCCACGGTGATGGTCAAGCGATGCTGGAAGCGCTGGCTGCGGCCGACACGGTGCAGGCGTCCGAGATAGCGGCCGAGGATTTCGCGTTCGGCGCGCAGGTTGAGTTCGGAGACGCGACCCGGCTGCCAGGGAAACAGCGCCAGGCGGAAACCAGCGTGCGTGGCGAGAGTATCGCCGTCGGTGCGCACCAGCGGAGCCACCACCGGGATCTCCTGCTCCAGCAACTCCAGCGCGAACTGGTGTTCTTCACGGATCGTTGCGTCCGACCAGCGCTCTGGGCGATAGAACTTGGCGGCGACCGGCCCCTGTTCCTCGGTCTCGACGCGATACACGCGGTTCTCGTAGCTGTTGAGCGCGTGCAGCGCGCCAGTGCAACGCAGGTCGAAGGTTTCGACGGCGTCGAGGATGACCTCAGGCGTGAGCGCGGCATACGGATGATTGGCGGACACGCGGCGGATTTCCTCAAGATGAACGGGGGTAGGGAGGTGGGGCGGCCCGGCAAAGCATGCTAGATTATGGGCCGAACCGCACACACTGTAAAAACCTTTCGATCATGAACGAACTTACTGCCAATCCGTTGCTCGATCTTGCCGGCCTGCCGCACTTCACCGCGATCCGCGCGGAGCACGTCGAGCCGGCGGTGGACGCCACGCTCGCCGCTAACCGCGCCGCCATCGAACGCCTGCTGGCCGAAGTGCGCGAGCCGACCTGGGACAGTTTCGTGCAGCCGATCGAAGACATGAACGAGCGCCTCGGCCGCCTGTGGTCGCCGGTGTCGCACCTGAATGCGGTGATGAACAACGAGGCGCTGCGCGCCGCCTACAACAACTGCCTGCCGAAGCTCAGCGATTACGGCACCGAGCTCAAGCAGGATGAGCGCCTGTACCGCGCCTACAAGGCGGTGGCGACGCGCCCGGATTTCACCGCGCTCACGGCCGCGCAGAAGAAAATCATCGAAAATATCCTGCGCGACTTCCGCCTGTCCGGCGCGGAGCTGAACGAGACCGACAAGAAACGCTTCAAGGAAATCGAACAACAGCTCTCCACTCTGCAGAGCAAGTTCGAGGAGAACGTGCTGGACGCCACCAATGCCTGGGAACTGTTTATCACCGACGAACAGGAGCTCGCCGGCTTGCCGGAGAGCGCGCGTGCCGCGGCCCGCCAGGCGGCCGAGCGCGACGCGAAGAGCGGCTGGAAGCTCACCCTACACATGCCGTCGTTTCTGCCGGTCATGATGTATGCCGACAACCGCGAATTGCGCCGCCAGATTTACGAGGCCTCGGCCACGCGCGCCAGCGAACTCGGCCCGCACGCCGGGAAGTGGGACAACGGCGCGATCATGCAGCAGGTTCTCGCGCTGCGCGCCGAAAAGGCGAAACTGCTCGGTTTCGCGAATTTTGCCGCCCTGTCCATCGCCACCAAGATGGCCGAAAGCACGGATGAGGTGTTCGCCTTCCTGCGCGACCTGTCCGTGCGCTCGCGCCCGGCGGCGCAGCAGGAACTGGCCGAGTTGCGCGCCTTCGCGGCCGAGCGTTTCGGCATGGCCGTGATCGACGCCTGGGACATTCCTTATTACTCGGAGAAGCTGCGCCAGGAACGTTACGCCTTTTCCGATGAAGATCTGCGCCCGTATTTTCCCGAGTCGCAAGTGGTGGGCGGCATGTTCGACGTGGTGAAACGCCTCTATGGCCTCGAGATACATGAGGTGCAGGGCGTGGAGCTCTGGCACCCGGACGCACACTTCTACGAAATCCGCGATACCGCCGGCCAGGTGCGCGGCCGTTTTTACATGGACCTGTATGCGCGTCCGCACAAGCGCGGTGGCGCGTGGATGGACGACTGCATGTCACGCAAGCGCGACGCCAAGGGTGTGCAGGTACCGGTCGCCTACCTCACCTGCAATTTCAGCGCGCCGGTCGGCGACAAGCCGGCGCTGTTCACCCACGACGAAGTGACCACGCTGTTCCACGAGTTCGGCCACGGCCTGCACCACATGCTGACGCTGGTCGACTACACGGGCGTCGCCGGCATCAACGGGGTGAAGTGGGACGCGGTCGAATTGCCCAGCCAGTTCATGGAAAACTGGTGTTGGGAACGCCAGGCGCTGGACGTGCTCGCCCGGCATTACGAAACCGGCGCGCCGCTGCCCGAGGAGTTGTACAAGAAGATGATCGCGGCGCGCAATTTCCAGTCGGCCATGCAGATGGTGCGGCAGATCGAGTTCTCGCTGTTCGACATGCGCCTGCACAGCGACTATGACCCGAACGGGACGAAGACCATTCAGCAATTGCTCGACGAGGTGCGCCAGGAAGTATCGGTGCTGTTCCCGCCGGCGTTCAACCGCTTTCCGAACAGCTTTGGCCATATTTTTGCCGGCGGCTATGCGGCCGGTTACTACAGCTACAAATGGGCGGAGGTGCTGTCGGCCGATGCCTTCTCCAAGTTCGAGGAGCAGGGGGTGTTCGATCGCCGGACCGGCGAGGAATTTCTGCATAATATTCTGGAACAGGGCGGGGCCTATGAGCCGATGGAATTGTTCGTGCGCTTCCGCGGCCGCAAACCAAAAATCGATGCGCTGCTGCGTCATTCCGGCCTGGCGGCATGAGGGAGGAACGTTTCATCATGAGAAGTCGTTTCATTATCGTTCTGGGCCTGGCGCTTATCAGTTCGTCCATCGCCATCGGCGCTGACCCGGCCGTTGGCACCGCCGTGCCCGAATCCGTGGAGGGCGCGTTACCGGCCATTCCGCCGCCGGCCCCGAGCGTGACGGAAGAGCCAAAGCCGGCGGAAAAGCCGAAACCGATAGAAAAACCGAAAGCCGTGGTGAAACCGCGCCCCGCAATCGTCAAGGACGTCCAGCCGTCGAATGTGCAGTCCAGTAAAACCATCGAGCCACCGGCACCGGTCGCTGTTCCGGCGCCCGCGCCGGACGAGACCGGCACGGCCGGGCAGGGCGGGATGTCGGCCGGTTATTCATTCGGTTGCCTCGCGCTGTCTTTTGCTATGCTCATTATAGGTGTCGCCGCCGGTTTTCTCTGGCGGCATTTGATGAGCCGCCACAAGCTCGGTGGCATGACCGTGAGGATTGGAACATGGCGCGGAATACCCTGATTGCGGTTCTGGTGACGACGCTGGCGATCGCGCCGGCCTATGCTGCCAAGCTCTACAAGTGGGTCGATGAGCGCGGCAATGTTTCCTATCAGGACCGGCCACCGCCGGAGGGCGTCGGCCGGGTCGAAGAGAAAACACTGCGCGTCGACCGCGGTGGCGTCAGCGGCAACCCGGCGCTGGCCGAGGCCGCGGCCAAGTCGCCGGTGACGTTTTACATGGTGCCGAAGTGCAGTTCGTGCGATATGGCGCGCGACTATCTCAAGCAGCGCGGAGTTCCATTCAGGGAGATCAACGTCTCCGAAAAACATCCGCAGGCGCAGCAGGAGATGGTCAAGAATATCGGCCAGCTTTCGGTTCCGACGATCACGGTCGGCAGCAAGGTGATGCAGGGTTTTGTCGAATCGCTGCTGGCAGGCGAGCTCGACCAGGCCGGATACCCGAAGCCGGAAGCCAGCCCTGAATCCGCCGAGACGACGGAAACGGCACCCGCGACGGAAACGGCACCCGCGACGGAAACGGCACCCGCACATTAAATCCGCATTCGCCGCCGCATCCAGCCGGACGCGGCGGTGTCTTTTCTTCGTGCCCGTGCGCAAATGAAAATCGCCAGCTGGAACATCAACTCCCTGAACGTGCGCCTGCCGCAGGTGCTCGCGTGGCTGGCGGCCGAGCAGCCGGATGTACTGGCGCTGCAGGAAACCAAGCTGGTCGACGAGAAGTTTCCGTGCACCGAGATCGAGGCGGCCGGATATCGTTCGGTGTACGCGGGGCAGAAGACCTATAACGGAGTCGCCCTGCTGAGCCGCCAACCGGCGCAGGCCGTGGTGAGCGGCATTCCCGGTTTCGACGACGCGCAACGGCGCGTGCTCGCCGCCACGTTCGACGGCGTGCGGGTGATCGACCTGTATGTGCCGAATGGCGAGAGCGTGGAGTCGGACAAATATCGTTACAAGCTCAATTGGCTGACGGCGCTGACGGCGTGGGTGCAGCAGGAACTTGCCGCAAACCCGCGACTGGTGGTGCTCGGCGATTTCAACATCGCCCCCGAACCGCGCGACGTGCACGATCCAAAACAGTGGGAAGGGCACGTGCTCTTCAGTGAACCGGAGCGCGAGGCCTTCCGGCGGTTATTGGCGACCGGCCTGCGCGACACGTTCCGGTTGTTCGAACAGCCGGACAAGAGTTTCAGCTGGTGGGACTACCGCATGCAGGGATTTCGCCGCAATCACGGCTTGCGCATCGACCATGTGTTGGCGAGTGACGCGCTGTGCAAGCTGTGCACGGCCAGCCGCATCGACAAGACGCCGCGCGCCAGCGAGCGGCCCTCTGACCATGCCCCGGTGGTGGCCGAATTCTCAGCAACCCACTAGGGCGTTACCCGGGAGATTTATTGCTCGAAGCCCCACTCGTGGCGTATCAGGCGCCCGAGCCCCTGGTACTCTTCCACACTGGCGGCTTCCAGCTTCTGTATTTTGAAGGCGTCGCGCATTTTCTGGGTGGCGGCCAGGCCCTCCGGCGACAGCAACGCCGTGACGATCTTGGCACGCATTTCAGGATTCACTTTTGAGCCGGCACTGAAGGCCTGGTTCGGCAATGGCTTGCTGGTGAACAAGACCTTGCTCGACTGTTTTTCCTTGTCCAGGTTCTCGAACAGCTTCTTTTGCAGTATGGCGCCCACGCATTTGCCGGCCGTCATGCTCTTATAGGATCCCGGGAAGGAGGTACTTTCCAGAATCATCGGTTGCCGTGCCGGGTTGTCGAAAATATCCAGCACGGTCAAGGTTGCCAGATTCGGTGAGGGAAACGCACAGATGGTGCGGCCGGCCATGTCTTTGATGGAATTGATGTTGGCCCGTTCTTTTTTCACCGCCAGCACAAATACCAGGTTGCCCGGAAACTTGACCAGCGGCACATGTCCGAGTTTGTCCATGCGCCAGCCCACAAAGTGTGGCCCGTCGAAAATGATGTCATAGGTTCCCTTGCGCATTTCGCTCTGGTAGACGAGGAAATTGTCGCCATGCCGGAACGTGACCTTCTGACCGGTGACTTTGGTGAGTAAATCAGTCAGAGGTTTATACATCACCTCTTCCTTTTCTTTTGTGTCGCGCGGGGCGGATGTAAACACGAGTTCGGCCTGGGCCGGTGCGGCGAGTGCCACGGCCGTTGCCAGCGAGAGCCACCCTAAGGTTCTCTTGAGTGTCATTCTACAAATCCCCCATGTTTTCGAGATGCCCGTTGGTTTCTCGTCTTCCTGCTGTTATACAAATATCATGCCACGGGAAACGCGCCGTAACGTCGGCAGCGATGCGCCGCCGCCTTGAACTTCATGTTCACAGGGAATATGGAAAGTTTCGTTAATCATTCATTAAGTTGCAAACACTTCGCTGGTTTATATTTTAATCACGCAATCAGCCGGCCGGTGTCGGTCAGCGGGCAGTTTCATCAAGGTTTCATTTCTTCTCTGCCCCACACGACAATGACCAAGTTCGCAAAACGGCAGTCGTGACGCTCTATCACCACAAATTTGTGCAGTGATTGAGCTGGAAATCCGGATACCGCATCCGGGGTTGGAGATCCGCCGATTTAGTCAAACTGCTGTGCAGGACGACACAGCTTGGCGGTAACTGGCGCCGGGGGTAGAATGCCGAGCTCGATTTGACCCCGTGGGAGAGACCGGCCCGGTGAACACCGGACCGGCGCCGAAGGCGCAACCCGCCCGGAATCGCTCAGGCAAAAGGACCGCGCGGTCAGTCATCGACTCTGGAGAGCGACGCCCTGTGGCTTGGATAGCAGCCGGGGATCGTCCACCGAAGGGGCTCAAGCTCTCAGGTTAACGGACAGAGGGGCGATGGATGCGTGCATCCATCGCCCCTTTTCGTTTGTCAGACCGGGACCCATGACCAAGAACGTCATTCCGATCAGTGAAGTGCGCGCGCCGAACGCCTCGCGTTTGCCGGCGTGGATTCGCGTGCGGCTCGGTCACGATGCGCAATTCGCGCGCACCTCGGCGGTGATCGACGGCCAGCGGCTCAACACCGTGTGCGAGGAGGCGCGCTGCCCGAACCGCGGCGAATGCTGGAGCCGCGGCACGGCCACTTTCATGCTGCTCGGCGACACCTGCACGCGCGCCTGCGGCTTCTGCTCGGTGAAGACCGGCCGGCCCGACTGGTTCGATGCCGATGAACCGCGCCGCGTCGCCCAGGCGGTGGTGCAGATGGGCCTCAAATACGTCGTGCTGACCTCGGTGAATCGTGACGACCTGGCCGATGGCGGCGCGGAAATATTCGCCGAGACCCTGCGCGTGCTGCGCACACACGACGCCGACATCGGCGTGGAATTTCTCACCCCGGATTTCCAGCACAAGCAGGTCGAGGCAGTGGCCATCATCGGCGCGACGCTCGATGCGGTCACGCCTTCGTCCGTCGCGCGCACCCGTCTGGTCTGGGGCCATAACGTCGAAACCGTGCCGCGCCTGTATCGCACAGCGCGCAAGGGCGCAAAATACGAAACCAGCCTCGAATTGCTGCAACGCGCCGCGATGATCCCGGGCGTCGAAACCAAGTCGGCGCTCATGCTCGGTCTGGGTGAGACCCGCGAAGAAGTCATGCAGGTACTGCACGACCTGCGCGCGCACAACGTGGCGCGCCTGTCGCTCGGCCAGTACCTGCGGCCGTCGCCCGACAACCTGCCGGTGACCGAGTACATCCATCCCGACCAGTTCGCCGAGTACGAGGCCGCGGCCAGGGCGCTCGGCTTCGGTTGGGTCAAGGCCGGACCGCTGGTGCGCTCCTCGTACCATGCCGAAGAAGAACAGTCATAAACAACTCAACGCAAAGACGCTAAGACGCAAAGGAAAAAACATGATTCGGCGGAGATACCTGATGACTCAGTTTTTAAAAGAAATTAAAGTTCTTTGCGCCATTGCGCCTTTGCGTTGAGTCTTTATCGCTATGGGACACAAGACACCTTTATACGACACGCACGTCGAGCTCGGCGCCAAGATGGTCGATTTCGGCGGCTGGGACATGCCGATCCATTACGGTTCGCAGCTCGAAGAACATCATCAGGTGCGGCGCGACGCCGGCATGTTCGATGTTTCGCACATGGTGGTCTCGGACTTCAAGGGCGAGAAGGTGCGCGAGTTCCTGAAAAGCCTGCTCGCCAACAACATCGACAAGCTCAAGACACCGGGCCGTGCGCTCTACACGTGCATGCTGAACGCCAAGGGCGGTGTGATCGACGACCTGATCGTTTATTACCTGAATGACACCTGGTACCGGATCGTCTCGAATGCCGGCACCCACGACAAGGACATGGCCTGGATGCAGGCCGCCGCCAAGGAGTTTGGCGGCGTGGCTATGACCGAGCGCCCCGATCTCGCCATGATCGCGGTACAGGGTCCGAACGCGAAAGAAAAGGTATACGCCGCGCTCGGCGAAAACCTGCGCGAGACCGCGGGCAAACTGAAGCCGTTCCACAGCGTCACCATCGGCGAGTTGATGATTGCGACCACCGGTTATACCGGTGAGGACGGCTTCGAGATCATTCTGCCGGCGAAGGCCGCGGTGTTCACCTGGCAGATGCTGGGCGAGGCCGGGGTCAAGCCCATTGGCCTCGGCGCGCGCGACACCTTGCGGCTTGAGGCCGGCATGAATTTGTACGGCAGCGACATGGACGAAACCACCACGCCGCTCGAATCGGGCCTCGCCTGGACCGTGGCGCTGGAGCCGACAGAGCGCAAGTTCATCGGCCGCGAGGCGCTGGAGAAGCAGCTGGCCGCCGGCGTGCCGCGCCAGCTGGTCGGGCTGCTGCTGGAGGACAAGGGCGTGCTGCGCAATCACATGAAGGTGTTCTGCCCGCAGGGCGACGGCGAAATCATGAGCGGCAGTTTCTCGCCGACGCTCAACCAGTCGATCGCCCTGGCGCGCGTGCCGGCCGGTGTCGCACCCGGCGCGCGCGTCGAGGTCGATGTGCGCGGCAAGCGCCTCAACACTAAAGTGGTGAAGTATCCCTTTGTCCGCAACGGCAAGAGCTGTCTGGAGTAATGCACTTGAAATATCATTTCGCCACAGATGAACGCAGATACTGTTCCTAAATTAGATCGACAGTTATCTGTGTTTATCTGTGGCTCGCCTTTAATCCTGTAATTTAAGAGGAGACAGCATGAGCAAGACCCCCAACGATCTGCGCTACACCAAGTCCCACGAGTGGGCGAAGAAGGAGGCCGACGGTACCGTCACGGTCGGCATCACCGATCACGCCCAGGGCCTGCTCGGCGACATGGTGTTCGTCGAGCTGCCCAAGGTCGGCACACAGGTTGCCGCTGGCAAGGAATGCGGTGTGGTCGAATCGGTCAAGGCCGCCTCGGATGTGTACGCGCCGATCGCCGGTGAGATTACGGCCGTGAATACGGCAGTCAGCGATACACCGGAGAGCGTGAACAAGGATGCCTATGGCGCCTGGATGTTCAAGCTCAAGCCCGGTAACGCGGCCGATGTCGACAAGCTGCTCGATGCCAAGGCCTACGAGGCGCTGGTCGCCTCGGAAGCACATTAAGAACACCTGCCGCAAAGGCGCAATGGACGCAAAGTTGATTTTTGAAGAAGCAGTTCATTGCGTCCTTTGCGCCTTTGCGGCAAGAATTATTATTTAGGATCCAACCATGCCGTTTATTCCGCACACTGAAGCCGACATCGCCGCCATGCTCAAGGCAGTCGGTGTCAGCAAGATCGATGATCTGTTCGACGAGATTCCGCCGGCGCTGCGCAGCGCCGCGCTCAAGACCATCCCGGACGGCCTGAGCGAGATGGATGTCGCACGTCTCATGCAGGAGCGCGCCGAGACCGATGGCCGCTATCTCAATTTCCTCGGCGCCGGTGCCTACGAGCATCACATCCCGGCGGCGGTCTGGCAGCTGGTGACGCGCGGCGAGTTTTATTCAGCGTACACGCCGTACCAGGCCGAGGCCTCGCAGGGCACGCTGCAGCTGCTGTATGAATACCAGACCATGATGGCCAGCCTCACCGGCATGGACGTGTCGAACGCCTCGCTGTACGACGGTGCCTCGGCCCTCGCCGAGGCGGTGTTGATGGCGGTGCGCACCCACAAGAAGGGCCACAAGATCCTCATGCCGCGCACTGTGCACCCGGTGTGGCGCAAAGTAGTGCACGCGATCGTCAAGAACCAGAAGATCGAGTTGATCGAAGTCGATTATGACAAGCAGGGCGGACACACCACCGTCGCCGCACTCGATCAGGCCGTGACCGACAACTGTGCGGCGCTGGTCATTCCGCAACCGAATTTCTTCGGCGTGCTGGAAGACGTGGACACGCTCACTGACTGGGCGCATGCCAAAGGCCTGCTGGCCATCGCCTGCGCCAACCCGATCTCGCTCGCGCTGCTCAAGGCGCCGGGCGAGTGGGGCGCCAAGGGCGCGGACATCGCGGTCGGCGACGGCCAGCCACTCGGTGTGCCGCTCAGCTCGGGTGGACCGTACTTCGGCTTCATGGCCTGCAAGCAGGAATTCGTGCGCCAGATGCCGGGCCGCATTATCGGCGCCACTGTCGACAAGGACGGGAAGCGCGGCTACACACTGACCCTGCAGGCGCGCGAGCAGCACATCCGCCGCTCCAAGGCGACTTCCAACATCTGCACCAATCAGGGCCTGCTGGTCACGGCTGCGACTATTTATATGTCATTGCTCGGACCGGAAGGGCTGGAGCGCGTCGCCGCGCAGTGTCACGCCAACACCAACGAACTGGTGAAACGCATTACCACCGTCAATGGCGTGGAACGCCTGTTCGACCGTCCGGTGTTTCACGAGACAGTGGTGCGCGTCAACCAGCTGGTTGCCGATCTGCTGCGCGCCCTGGAGGCACAGGGCATTCTGGCCGGATACAACCTCACGCACGACTATCCGGAACTCGGTGAGTGCATGCTGGTGTGCGCCACGGAAACCCGTAGCGCCGGCGATTTTGAAAAATATGCGCTACAGCTCGAACGTATCATCAGCAAACGCCGGCTCGATCCGACGTGCGCCGTGAAGGTTACCCCCAGCGTCTGACACACAAGGAGACAATGCCATGGCCGATGTCCTGTTTAAAGGAACCCCCGCTCATACCAGTGGCGAGCTGCCCAAAGTCGGAAGCAAAGCGCCCGATTTCAAGCTGACCGCAGGCGATCTATCGGAAGTGTCGCTGGCAAACTTCAAGGGCAAGAAGAAGCTGCTCAGTATCGTGCACTCGCTGGATACCGGTGTGTGCGCCAACAGCACCAAGCGGTTCAACGATTTCGCCAAGAACCGTCCTGACGTCGTGGTGCTGGTGGTGTCGTGCGATCTGCCGTTCGCGCAGGGCCGTTTCTGCACGGCCGAGGGCATCAAGAACGTCGTGACCCTGTCCATGATGCGCGACCGGCACTTCGCCAAGGACTACGGTGTGCTGATGACCGACAGCCCGCTCGCCGGCCTCACCGCACGCTCGACCCTGGTGCTCGATGAGAACGACAAGGTGCTGTACACCCAGCTCGGGCCCGAGCTCACCGTTGAGCCGGACTATGAACGGGCGCTGGCGGCTCTGAAGTAAATCGTACCCGGGTGTTCAATCCAACGCCTGTGCAGTATATGAGGCAGCGTCCGGCATGGCCGAGCAGCAGGTTTTAAACAAGCACAATCGCATCCTCATCAGCCAGATCGCATTCTGGCTGATGGTGGTGGTGAATTTTGTGATTCGCAAGATCCCGGTCGAGCCATTCGACGCACCGTTGGGTGTGGCCGGTATCGCGCTGCTGATTCTCGGTGCGCTCACGCGCAGCTGGGCCGCCGGTTACATCCACAAGGCCAAGACACTGGCCACCACCGGGCCGTACGCGTTGTCGCGCAATCCACTCTACCTCGGCGCGGCATTCATGCTCGCCGGCACCATCTGCCTGGTGCCGGATGCGCTGACCGCGGTGGTGATGTTCGGCATCTTCTTTGGGCTGTATTACAACACGATCCATTCGGAGGAAACCTTCCTGCGTGGCCGGTTCGGCAAGGAGTGGGACGACTACGCGTTCAAAACCTCGCGGTTTTTTCCATTCCGGTTCGGACGCCTGCGTGCCGCATTCGAGCCCGGCTGGAGTTTCCAGCAGTGGATGCAGAATCGCGGCTGGGGCGTATACGCCGGTATCCTCGTGTTGCTCCCGCTGATGTGGGTGTATCGGGTCCACCTGCGGTGAAGTGATGGCCCGGTTCAAGCAGCATTTTCCGGATCTCGATACCCGGTTCGGCGAATCGGTTTCGCACACCTGTCTCCAGGTCGAGGCCGCGGATTTCAAGTTAACAGTCAACAGGACAACAACATGCTGATTTTCGAACACTCCCAGGCAGGCCGCCGCAATCCCTCGCAGGCGCCGCTCGCCAGGGCCGAAGTGCAGGACATCCCGGCCAAATTGCTTCGCGGCAAACGGCCGTTGCTTCCGGAAGTCTCCGAAATGCAGACGGTGCGCCACTACACGCGCCTGTCGCAGAAAAACTTCTCGATCGACACCCAGTTCTATCCGCTCGGCTCGTG
>Ga0105101_10000310_pt1 | contig 19683 bp, 20 predicted proteins | sample PPLLak21cMay2015_2_FD_87037 | JGI IMG/M metagenome (GOLD analysis project Ga0105101, IMG submission 87037) | Freshwater sediment microbial communities from Prairie Pothole Lake near Jamestown, North Dakota, USA - PPLs Lake P8 Core (1) Depth... | ecosystem: Environmental > Aquatic > Freshwater >... | reverse complement strand
CGGCCGGTCGTCCCGATCTTCGCGTCGCCACGCCGTGTTTCTCGGGCCTTGTCGAGCGCAATGTGGTATTCGAGGATCAACGGGCAGTTGCCGCTGATCGACAATCGCGATGCGACATCGACGCCGGCCGCCTGCAGTTCGTCCACCTCGTCGAGCAGCGCGGTCGGCGACAGCACGACGCCATTGCCGATGTAGCAGGCGGTCTTCGGCCGCAGGATGCCGGACGGGATCAGCCGCAGAATTGTTTTCCTGCCACCGATCACGAGTGTGTGCCCGGCGTTATGGCCGCCCTGGAAGCGAACGACGCCATCGACATCTTCGGTCAGCCAGTCGACGATCTTCCCCTTGCCCTCGTCGCCCCACTGCGTGCCGACGACCACCACGTTTTTTGTCATTGCGCTTCCTAGTTCGCCTGGGGCATGCCTGTTCGAGGGACGACCTTCCATCCGCCGGCGGTGCGCGCGAGCGCGCGGTCGAACACAAAGTCGCCCGCCGGATAGCGCTCCGGTTCCCCGGCCAGCCGCTGAACGACAACCTCGCCGCTTTCGCGCAGCCTTCCGATCAATTCGCGCAGCTCGCCGTCATCGTCCGCGGGCGCGAGTATCGCGCGCGGGGCATCGTCGGGAAACAGCCGCGCCAGTTCGCGCAGATAGATCGAAAATCCAACCGCGGGCCGAGCGCGCCCGAAGGCCTTGCCGATATCGTCGTAACGTCCCCCACGCAGCACCGCAGTCGGAAGTCCCGCCGCGTGAACCGCGAAGGTCGCGCCAGTCTTGTAGCGATAGCCATGCAGGTCCGCGAGATCGATCGAGACCACATCGGCCGGACAACGCTCCGCCAGCCACTCGAGTTCGTCGAGCGCAGCGGCAATGCCGTCGTTCCGGGGCAGCTCGCGTCGCGCCTGCGCAAGCACCTCGCGGCCGCCGTTCATGCGGCCGAGCGCGAGCAGCGCCCTTCCGACCTCCTCCCGAAGGCTCTCGACGAGCTGCTCGAGCAGCGGCATGTCCTTCGCGCTGAGGGCCGCAAGCAGTTCATCGACCAGCGCCGGCTCCGGACGCGCGATATCGAGAATGCCGCGCACGACACCCGTGTGTCCGAGGTCCACCTGTACCTGCGGCAGTCCGGCGAGCCGCAGTGAGGCGACTGCGAGTTCGAGGACCTCGGCATCCGCGGCGACGCCGCCCAGACCGTAAAGCTCGGCGCCGACCTGCAGCGGCTCCCGCACCGCGAGCGGGTGCAATGGCAGAGCGTGCAGCACGCTGCCCGCATAGCAAAGGCGCGTCACTCCGCTCCGGTTCAGGATGTGCGCATCGATCCGTGCGACCTGGGGCGTCGTGTCCGCACGCAATCCGAGCAGGCGGCCGCTGGCCTGGTCGGTCAGCTTGAATGTCCGCAGGTCGAGGTCGCTGCCGGTGCCGGTGAGCAGCGAATCGAGATACTCGATCAGCGGCGGAATGACGAGTTCGTACCCGTAGCCGCGATACAGATCGAGCAGCGACCGGCGCAGTTCCTCGACGCGCCGCGCCTCGCGCGGCAGCACGTCGGAGATGTTTTCGGGAAGAAGCCAGCGCGGCATCGATCGAGGACGGCGCCCGCGCGGGCGCCTTGACTGGTGAATATGCCGGTCGACGAGCAGTCAGCTCAGGAACCAGAACAATAGCGCGCCGCCGGCGACAGCGATCAGGCCGAAGAACCGGATCTGACCATCGTTGAGCTCGGTGATGCGGTTGAACATCTGGCGCCAGGCATTGGGTGCCACCAGCGGCAGGATTCCCTCGAACACCAGCATCAGCGCGACCGCCAGCCCGAGCGTGGGCAGCATCAGCGCGCCGGCCCCTTGCCGTCCGGGCTCTTCATGTACCGGAAGAACTCGGACGAGGGGTCGATGACGAGCAGGTCGTTACGGGTCCTGAACGTCGTTCGATACGCCTCGAGGCTGCGGTAAAAGCGCGCGAAGTCCGGGTTCTGCCCGAACGCCTGCGCGTAGATCGCCGACGCCTTCGCATCGCCCTCACCCTTGATCTTCTGCGCCTCGCGATAGGCCTCGGCCAGCAGGACCTCGCGCTGCCGGTCGGCGTCGGCGCGGATCTTCTCGCTCTCGGCGGCACCGATCGAGCGCTGCTCGTTGGCGACGCGCTTGCGCTCCGCCTCCATCCGTCGGTACACCGATTCGCTGATCTCCGGCACGAAGTCGACGCGCTTGAGCCGCACATCGACGATGTCGACACCGAGCCCCTTGACGCTCTCCTGCACTGCGACGCGGATCTCTTCCATCGCCTTGTCGCGCTGGCGCGACGTGATCTCGTTCACGGTCCGCTTGTTAACTGCCTGGTTCAGCGCATCCCGCACCAGCGTCGTGATGCGTTCCTCCGCCGCGCGCTCGCCGGCCGGAAAGCTGACACGGAACGAACGCGGGTCCGTGATGCGCCAGCGCACGAACGAATCGATCAGGAGGTTCTTCTTTTCGGATGTCTGCACGCGATCGGCCACCGGCGTGTCGATCGTCAGGATGCGGTTGTCCTGGTATTCGACGTTCTGCAGCAGCGGGATCCGGAAGTAGAGCCCGGGTTCGGTCACGACGCGCTTGATCTGTCCCAACTGGAACACGATCGCGTACTGGCGCTGGTCGACGATGAAGGTGCTGGCGCGAATGACGACCGCAACGATCACGAGTCCGACCAGAAATGCAACGATTCGGTTCATCGGTCTTCCTCAGCGCGTATCGCGTTCGCGACTGCGCAATGTGTCCCGGCTTCGCACCTCGGGCACCTGGCCCGGATCGGGGACGACGCTTGGCGCCGGGCGCGGCGCACCCGCGTCCTGCATCGCCTGCTGCATCAGCTTGTCGAACGGCAGGTAGAGCAGCTGGCTGCCGCTCTTCACGTCGACCATGACTTTCGTGGTGTTCGCGAATACCTGCTGCATCGTATCGATGTAGAGCCGGTCGCGCGTCACGGCCGGCGCCCGCTGGTACTCGGAAAGGACCTGCCTGAATCGGGACGCATCGCCCTGCGCGTTCTCGACGACGCGAGCCCTGTATCCCTCGGCCTCCTGCAGCAGCCGCGAAGCCAGGCCGCGCGCCTTGGGCACGACGTCGTTCGCATACGCCTGTCCTTCGTTGATCTGCCGCTCGCGGTCCTGGCCCGCCTTGACCGCATCGTCGAACGCCGCCTGCGCCTGCTCCGGAGGCTGCGCATTCTGGATCGCGACGGCCGAGACGACGATGCCCGTGAAATAGCGGTCGAGCATCTCCTGCATCCGGTTGCGGACTTCGATCGCGATTTCCTGCCGCGACTCGTACAGGACCGAGTCCATCGTCTTGCGACCGACCACTTCGCGCATCGCTGACTCGGCCGCCTGGATCACCGCGGCGGTCGGGTTTCGGCTGCGGAACAGATAGTCCTGCGCTCCGGTGTCCTTGATCCGGTACTGCACTTCGAACTGGATGTCGACGATGTTTTCGTCGTCCGACAGCATCAGCGCCTCTTTCAGGCGCTCGGGGCGGCCGCGTGTTCCAACCTCGACGCGCCGCACCGAAAGGACGTCGACCAGCTCGCTCGACTGGATCGGCCACGGCAGGCGCCAGCGAAAACCCGGCGGCGTCGTTTCCGCATAGCGGCCAAACGTCGTCACGACGCCGACCTGTCCCTCCGGCACGATGTAGAAGCCGCTGCCAAGCCAGATCAGCGCCACCACGGCGACGACCGCCGCGAATCCGAAACCGGCGCCCTTCCCGTCCGGCCGCAGTCCACCGAAGCCGCCGCCGTCGCCGCCGCGGCGGCCGCCGCCACGCTTGCCGAAAAGGTTGTTCAGGCGGCGATTGAAATCGCGCCAGAGTTCATCGAGATCGGGCGGGCCCTCATTGGTGGGGCGCTGCGGCTTGCGCTCTTCGCGTCCACCGTCGTCCGAGCCACCAGAACCGCTTCCGCGTCCCCACTGGGGATCGTTGAGCGACATCACGTTTCCTAGCGAAGGGGAAGTTTCATACCGACCCGTGGCCGCAGCGCACCGGACTAGGCCTGCGTCGCTGCCGCGGTGGGCAATGGGTGAGAGTCTACGGAGTGATCGGCCGGCACCGGACCGGCCGAAAGTCGCTGCGAGAATTCCGCGATCGCGCTGCGCAGCAGGTCCAGACCGAGTCCCTCCTGAGCGCTGACCGAAACCGAAACGATGTTATCACGCTGGTCTCGCCCAACCGTGGGAGCCCGTCCGGTGAGGTCGATCTTGTTGTAGACGATGAGGCGCGGCACGTCGGCAGCACCGATTTCCTCGAGAACGCGGTCGACCTCCGCCATCTGCTCGGCGCGCGCCGGCGAGGCGGCATCGACCACATGCAGCAGCAGATCGGCTTCGGCGGTTTCATCGAGCGTCGACTTGAAGGCCGCGATCAATGCATGCGGAAGCCCGCGGATGAAGCCGACGGTATCGGAGATGACCGCGCTGATGCCGTCGCCGAGGTAACACTTGCGCGCCGTCGTGTCGAGAGTCGCGAAAAGCTGGTCGGCGGCGTAGGCGCCGGACCTGGTCAACGCGTTGAACAGCGTCGACTTCCCCGCGTTCGTATAGCCGACGAGCGACACCGAGAGGACATCGCGGCGGGAACGGGCGCGGCGGCGCGTGCGCCGCTGGCGTTCGAGCTGCTTCAGCCGTTCGCGCAGCTGCTTGACGCGAACGCCGATCATGCGCCGGTCGAGTTCGATCTGCTTCTCGCCCGGGCCGCCGGTCTTGCCGAGCCCGCCGCGCTGGCGCTCCAGGTGGGACCAGCCTCGCACCAGCCGGGTTGACAGATGCTCGAGCTGCGCGAGCTCGACCTGCAGCTTGCCTTCGCGGCTGCGGGCCCGCTGCGAGAAAATGTAGAGAATCAGTGATGTGCGGTCGAGCACCCAGAGATCGAGCGCCTGCTCGAGATTGCGCTGCTGGGCGGGTGTCAGCGCCGCATCGAAGATCACGAAACCGGCGCCGGCGTCCGCGGCGAGGGACTTGATCTCTTCGACCTTGCCGCTGCCGACGTAGTGCGCCGGATCCGGGCGATCGCGACGCACGCAGGAAAGGCCGACGGGCTCGATGCCGGCGGAAATCACCAGCTGCTTCAGCTCCTCGACGGCATCGGGATCGTCGCGTCGTCCTAGCGCGACGCTGACAAGAAACGCGCGAGCCGGATGCTCGGAGCGCTCGGTCTCGACCTGAAAGACGCTCAGGTGTCGGACTCCGCAGCGAGGTTGACGGGCCGCGCCGGCACGACAGTGGAGATTGCGTGCTTGTAGACCATCTGGGTCACGGTGTTGCGAAGCAGGACCACATATTGGTCGAAAGACTCGATCTGCCCCTGCAGCTTGATGCCGTTGACCAGGTAGATCGAGACCGGGATATGTTCCTTGCGCAGCGCGTTAAGAAACGGGTCTTGTAAGAGTTGCCCTTTGTTGCTCATTTTCACTCCAGCGCTTCAAAAACGCCTGTTATGTCTTCACGGTGCGGGGAGAAGGGTGCCGACCGCGCCATCCGACTCATGCAAGTTTGGGTCGAAACGGCTCAATTCAATGTATAGCAAAAGGCAGGCCTTGGCCAGCGAGCGACCTCATGCTGCGTACGGGTTTCTGCTAGTTCGGAACTCGACGCGCAACGGAGTCCCCGTCAGATCGAACTGCTCCCGAAACTGGCCCTCGAGATAGCGCCGATATCCCTCGGATACGTGAGCAAGCGAGTTGCCATGCACGACGATGATCGGCGGATTGTGTCCGCCCTGGTGCGCATAGCGCAGCTTGGGCCGTGAGTGGCCGGCGCGCGGCGGCTGCTGGCGCGCGACAGCGGCCTGCAGAGCGCGCGTCAGCTTGGGAGTCGGCAGCTTCGCGAACGCCGCGCGATGGGCCTCGCTCACCGAACGCATCACTGCCGCGAGACCGGTGCGCTTCAGAGCGGAAATCTGATGGAATCGCGCCCAACGCAGGAAGTGCAGCTTGCGTTCGATTTCGCGCTTGATGCGGTCGCGCTGATAGTCGTCCAACCCGTCCCACTTGTTGACCGCGACGACCAGCGCGCGTCCGCTCTCGAGAACGAAGCCGGCGATATGCGCGTCCTGATCGGCGATCTCGGAGGCTGCGTCGAGCAGCAGGATGACAACATTGCTGTCGGCGATCGACTGCAGCGTCTTCACCACCGAGAATTTCTCGACCGTTTCGAAGACCTTGCCGCGACGGCGAATGCCGGCCGTATCGATCAGCGTGAAAGCCTGGCTGCCGTACTCGAATTCGATCTCGATCGAATCGCGCGTTGTGCCTGGCTGGTCGAATGCGATCAGCCGCTCCTCGCCAAGCAGCGCGTTGATCAGCGTCGACTTGCCGACGTTCGGACGACCGACGACCGCGACGCGGATGCGTTTGCCACCGCTCTCAGCCTCGGGTTCGGTTTCGGCCGCAGATTCGGTGACGAAGCGGGCGAGCGCCGAGTCCATCAGGTCATGAACGCCGTCGCCGTGTGCCGCTGAGATGAGCCGCGGCTCCCCGAGGCCGAGTTCATGAAACTCAGCGCCCGCTTCGGCCGGCATCCCTTCGGCCTTGTTGACCGCGAGCACGATCGGTTGTCCGGTGATGCGCAGGCGATCGGCGATGCGCCGGTCCTGGGCAGTCAACCCGTCGCGCGCATCGAGGACGAACACGATGACATCGCTTTCGGCGATCGCCTGCTCGGCCTGGGCTGCCATCTCGCGCACGATGCCCTCGGCGTTGACGGGCTCGAAGCCGCCGGTATCGATGACGATGTAATCGCGCGGCCCGATCCGGCCTGCGCCGTAGTGGCGGTCGCGCGTCAGCCCGGGAAAGTCGGCCACCAGCGCAGCGCGCGATCGGGTCAGACGGTTGAACAGCGTCGACTTGCCGACGTTCGGGCGTCCGACCAGTGCGACTACCGGCTTCAAGTCGTTTCCCCCGTGGCGCGAACCGGCACGACTATTCGATGGCGATCAGTGCAACGACACCGTTCTGCGTCTGAACGATCGCCCCGCTTCCGAAGGCCCGCGGCGCCGCGACGATCGCGCCGTCGAGCCGCTCGCGCGCGATGACCGATCCGTCTTCCGGCGCCAGAAAGTGGACATAACCTTCAAAGTCGCCGACCAGCACCGCGCGGCGCAATGCGAGCGGCGTCGAGAGGTCGCGATGCAGGAGCTTGTCCTGGCGCCAGGCGTTCGCCCCTGCGGCGCGACGGAACGCGACGACGTTCGACTTGGCATCGACGACGTATACGCGCTGGTCATCACCTCCCGGCCCGGTCGCTGCCGAAAGGTCACTCGCCCAGCGGAGACTGCCTTTGGTGCCCTCGAAGCAGGCGACTCGCCCTTGGTACGACGCCGCACACACCTCGCCGCCGGCCGCCCATGGCGCGCCGACCACGTCGGCGATCCGCTCGACCTCGGTCGCTCCACGCGGCTCCGACACTGCGACGTCCCAACGGGCAGCACCGTTCGTTCCGCTCAGCGCCACCAGCCTGCCGCCGGGAAATCCGCCGACCACCCATTCGCCCACGAAGGCCAGTTCGACGAGCCCGCGCAGCGTCAATGGAGTTGCGGTCCGCTGATAGTTCCAGCGCCGCTTGCCGCTGGCAGCGTCGAATGCGGTCACCCGGGAGTCGGTTGATCGCACGATTACGAGGCCGCGTCCAACCAGCGGCGGCGACAGCAGTTCGCCGCCGGCCTGCGTGCGCCAGATTTCCTTGCCGTCGGCTCCGAGCGCGATCAGTTCGCCGCGCGGAGTGCCGACCGCAACGGTGAAACCGTCGCTCCCGACCCCTGCGCTCAGACGGGATTTGACGTCGGCCTTCCAGACCACCTGGCCCGAATCCGGAGCCAGGCGCATGACAGTGCCGTCGGCAGCTGCCACGAAAACGGCGTTCTCCATGACGGCCGGGCGCAGGAACAGATTGCGCCCGGAGCCGACGTTGACACGCCAGACGACTCGCGTGCCGAGCGCCTGCTTGAACTCGGGCAGCGGAGCGGGTTCGACACTGCGCGACGGTGTCCCACCCAGCCAGGTAGGCATCCAGGAGCAGCCGCCGACCAGAGCTGCAAGGCCGATGCATGCCATCAGCGCCAGCCGCCTGCCGGGGCCTCGGCTTGCTGCGCTCGCCGTCGTTTCCATGTCGTCCCGCTGCATCACGGCCGTCGGTCTACGAGCCGGCCGCCGGCAGCGCATCGAGCTTCAGCTGGATCAATTGCCGCAACGGATGCTGCGCATCGGCCTTGGCCAGTGCCTCCGTGTAGGCAACGCGCGCTTCCTCGATCTTGTTCTGCGCAACGTAGATGTCGCCGCGGCGATCGGCGATCGCGGTTGCGTGCAGCGGCGCATCGACGGCGAGAACCTTCAGGGCCTCGTCGTATTGCTTCTGATCGAGCAGCAGGCCGGCGAGGCGGACGCGAGCAATCAGTTGCAGTTCCGGCAGGCTGGACCGGTCGACCACCCATTGCAGGTATTCGCGCGCCTGCGCGACATCACCCGCTTGCGCGAGCAGCCGCGACGCCTGCAACGCACCCATCGTCGCGTACGACGTGCTGCCGTATTTGTCAGTCAGCGCGGCGACCAGCGCCTTGGTCTTGTCGGCATCGCGGCCACCGATCGCGCGTTCGAGTTCGGCGTACACGCCGGCCGCGTGCGCCGCCTGGTTTCTCTGGTACCACTGCCACCCGTTGTAGGCAGCAAAGGCCAGCAGTACCAGCGTGATGACGGTCAGGATGAAATTTCCGTACTTCTGCCACCAAGCCTTCAGTTCGGCCAGTTGTTCCTGTTCTTCGAGGTCGTACGCCATCGTTCTTCCTAGGTTTCCTGTCTTTCCTGCGCCTGTTCTGCCTGCATCAGCGCTTCGACCAGCGCATCCGGCAATTCGTCGAACGGCACGATACGCTGCTGCGCGAAGGCCGCGCCCGGATCGGCAGAACGCAGCGCCTTGACCGCGGCGCCGTCGCTCGCAAGCTCGTTCTCGCCGACGATGACTGCGTATTCGGCGCCGCTCGCATCCGCCTTTTTCATCTGCGACTTGAGGCTCGCTTCGCCCGCATGCAGGATGACGTCGAGCCCGGCATCGCGCAGCCGCTCGGCCAGCAGAAGTGCCCGAATGGCGGTCGGCCCGCCCTGGTGCAGCACGTAGACGTCAGTGAACGGCGCCACATCGACTCGCTTCGCATCCTTCAGCAGTTCGATCACGCGTTCGGTGCCGATCGCGAATCCGCACGAGGGTGTCGGCTTGCCGCCGATACGCTCGACCAGCGGGTCATAGCGTCCGCCGCCGCAGATCGTGCCCTGTGCACCGAGCGCGTCGGTGATCCACTCGAAGACCGTCAGGTTGTAGTAGTCGAGGCCGCGCACGAGCCGGGCGTTCACCGTGTATTCGATATCGGCAGCTTCCAGCAGCCGCTGCAGTCCCTCGAAGTGCGCGCGTGAGCCTTCACCCAGATACGCTGTAATCTGCGGCGCACCAGCGACGATGCCCGCCAGTTCCGGGTTCTTGGTGTCCAGAATGCGCAACGGGTTCGTGTGCAGCCGCCGCCGCGCGTCGGCATCGAGCTTTTCGGCATGCTGCTCGAAGTAGGCGATCAGGTCCGCTCGATGGCGTGCGCGCTCGTCCGCTGCCCCCAGGCAATTGATTTCGAGCCGGACGCGCCCGATGCCGAGGATCTTCCACAGCCGCGCGAGCATCAGGATGTGTTCGGCATCGATGTCGGGTCCGGCAAATCCGAGCGCCTCGACATTGACCTGGTGGAACTGGCGATAGCGTCCGCGCTGCGGACGTTCATGGCGGAAGACCGGACCGGCCGACCAGACTCGACGCGGACCCTCGTAGACCAGGTTGTGCTCGACTGCCGCCCTGACAGTGCCCGCAGTGAACTCGGGACGCAGCGTCAGGTTCTCGCCGTTGAGCCGGTCCTCGAACGAATACATCTCCTTCTCGACGATGTCCGTGACCTCGCCGATGCCGCGCACGAAGAGCTCCGTGTGCTCGACGATCGGTGTGCGCAGCAGTTGGTAGCCGTAGCTGCGGACCCAGTCGGCGACGCGCGCCTCGAACCATTCCCAGACCGGCGCTTCCGCAGGCAACAGGTCGTTCATGCCGCGCACCGCGGCGAGTTTCTTGCTCGTCATGGTTCAGTGATTCGGCGCGGAGCTGGAGTAGGTGCGCTGCACGTAATCTTGGACGATCGCCTGGAATTCCTCGGCGATGCGGTCGCCCTTCAGCGTGACGGTGCGCTCGCCGTCGACGTACACCGGTGCCACCGGGGCCTCGCCCGAGCCGGGCAGGCTGATTCCGATATTCGCGTGCTTGCTCTCGCCGGGACCATTGACCACGCAGCCCATCACGGCGACGCTCATCGATTCGACCCCGGGGTGCCGGGTGCGCCATGCAGGCATCTGATCGCGCAGCCACGCCTGGATCTTCTCGGCGAGTTCCTGGAAGACAGTGCTCGTCGTGCGACCGCAGCCCGGGCATGCGACGACGAGCGGCGTGAACGCGCGCAGACCCATCGTCTGCAGGATTTCCTGCGCGACCTGGACCTCACGCGTGCGCGCCTCGCCCGGCGCAGGAGTCAGCGACACCCGGATCGTGTCGCCGATGCCCTCCTGCAGCAGTACCGACAGCGCGGCCGTCGAGGCGACAATCCCCTTGCTCCCCATTCCTGCCTCGGTCAGGCCGAGGTGCAGCGGATAGTCGCAGCGGCGCGCGAGTTCTCGATAGACGCTGATCAGATCCTGCACTCCACTCACCTTGGCCGACAGGCAGATCCGGTCTGCCGGCAGCCCGAGCTCCTCGGCCCGCACGGCGCTCTCGATTGCCGAACGGACGAGTGCCTCGCGCAGCACCGAACCCGCTTCCATCGGGGCAGCGCGGCGCGCGTTCTCGTCCATCATCCGCGCCAGCAGTTCCTGGTCGAGCGAGCCCCAGTTCACGCCGATCCGCACCGGCTTGCCGTTGCGGCAGGCGACTTCGATCATCTGCGCGAAGTTGTCTTCGCGCTTCGCCCCCTTGCCGACATTGCCGGGATTGATCCGGTACTTGGACAGCGCCTGCGCGCACTCCGGATACTGCGTCAGGAGCTTGTGGCCGTTGTAGTGGAAGTCACCGATCAGCGGCACGTCGATTCCGATCCGATCGAGCTGCCCGCGAATCGCGGCGACTTCTGCCGCAGCCTGCGGCGAATTGACCGTGATTCGCACCAGTTCGGAGCCGGCCTGCGCCAGTTCCTTGACCTGGATCGCGGTGCCGATCGCGTCGGCCGTGTCGGTGTTCGTCATCGACTGCACGACGATCGGTGCGCCGGCGCCGATCCGAACGACGCGCGCGCCCCATCGCACTTCGACACCGCGCGTACGCCGTCGGCCGGCGGGCTGCGCCAGCGCCTGGAGGCAGTCGAGTTCCACCGGCTGGTTCATCGCGAGTCGAGCCGTTTCACTTCACGACGAAGCGGGCGACATCCGCCCGCGTGACCGGCGCCAGACTGAACTCTTCGCCGCGCACTTCGACGACGACCTTGGCGGCATTACCGAGGACCACCGAAAGAGGGGGACTGCCGTCGAGCAGCACTTCATCGCCAGCAGTCTGGTGCTGGGACAGCAGCACCCTGCCGCCGCCATCCGTCACCTCGACCCACGACGGTCCGCTGAATGTCAGCTTCAGCAGCGACTTGTGCAGCGGAACATCCGGCTCGGCGGGCACGGCCGGCTCGGCTTCCGACGTATCGGAAGCCGCAGCGGGAGCGGCAGGCACAGCGCCGGCGGGCGTCGCATTTGGTGCCGCTTGCACGGGAGCCGACGCCGGTGGCGCGGTCTGGACGGCGACAGGCCTTGACTGTTCGCGGGTCGAGTACCAGCCGATGGCGCCGAGCGCAACCAGCCCGACCACCGCGAGGCCGATCACGAACTGGCGCGACGCAGTCTCGCGGCCCGCGGCCCGGACCGGTGAATAGTCGCCGTTGGCAGTCATGCCATCGACGACGGAGCCGGCAGGCGGAGCGATCCGGTCGTTCAGATCGGCCAGCAGCGGCGTGGGATCAATCCCGACGATCTTTGCGTAGCCGCGCACGAATCCGCGTACATAGGCCGCCTCCGGCAGTTCATCGAGACTCTCCTGCTCGATTGCACGAACCTGCTTCGGGTGAAGACGCAAGCGCGCTGCGATGTCCGTCACGGTCATGCCGGCCTTCTGGCGCTCCCACGCGAGGCGGCCGCCGAATGACGACGGCGGCTCGGCTGCCCTCGGATCCACTGTGGCTGCAGCCCGATCCTCGGAGAGATCGTCCTCACTCATCGAATGCACCCTTGGCGAGCGCCGCGGCCTCGGGCGAGCGCGGGAAGCGCTCGCGCAGCTCATTGGCCAGCTGGGTTTCCCTGCGCACGTCACCGTTCGCGCGGGCAATGCGCAGCCCGAGCCAGATCGTCTCCGCCGATGACTCGACGGATTTGGCCAGGACGCCGTAGTAGAACGACGCGCGCTCGATCTGTCCCGTGGCGAGGTACAGGCGCGACAGCTGATACTTGGTGGTCGGATTGACTGCGTCGAGTTCGAACGATCGCCGCAGGAAGGGCTCGGCTGCTGCGTAGTCCTTCACCTGCATCAGGCAAGAGCCGGCATTCTGGTTCGCCCGCGCCGGCGTCGGGTAGAGCGGATCGCGGATCGCCCGAGTGAAGTAATCGATCGATTCGCGTTCGCGGCCAGTCTGGCAAAGGTACCAACCGTAGTTGTTGTTCAGCTCCGCATTGGCGGGATCGAGTCGCAATGCGCGCTGGAAATTCTCGTCGGCATCGCGGCGTTCGCCCATGTCCATATAGATGAGTCCGAGCAGCCCATAGGCGTCTGCGAAGTTCGGATCGATCGCCGTCGCGCGCCGCGCCTCTTCCAGCGCGACCGCGAGCTGGCCGTTGCGATAGTAGCCGGCGGCCAGATCGACCCTTGCCCGCGCGCGGGTCTTGGCGTCAGCCTCGCTGCCGCGCGTGTTGCCGCGGTCGTTGGTCTTGGAGATGACTTCCCCGCCGCTCGTCGTCACAGTGGTCGTCGTACAGGCCGTGACTGCGGCCACCAGCAGCACGCCTATCGCTCGCATAAGGCGCATTTGCATCTCCGTCTGATCAGTGCGTACCGATTGCGAGCGGCACGACGCGCCGCGCGCCGCGTTCTACGAGCCGGGTGCGGTCCTGGACTTCGCCCGCCAGCTGGCCACAGGCAGCGTCGATATCGTCGCCGCGTGTCTTGCGTATGGTCGTCACGATGCCCGCATCGATCAGCCGCTGCCCGAACGCGCGGATCCGCTCCGGCGACGAGCGCTCGAGCCCCGACTGCGGGAACGGATTGAAGGGAATCAGGTTGAATTTGCAGGGCAAGTCGGCAACCAGCGCCGCGAGTTCGTCAGCATGGGTATCGTCGTCATTCACGCCTGCCAGCATCACGTACTCGAACGTGATGAAATCGCGCGGCGCAACGCGCAGGTAGCGCCGGCATGCCACCATCAGTTCGGCCAGCGGATACTTGCGGTTCAGCGGCACCAGACGGTCGCGCAAGTCGTCGTTCGGCGCGTGCAGCGACACCGCCAGCGCAACCGGGCAGTCCTCTGCCAGACGGTCGATCTGCGGAATCATTCCAGACGTCGACAGCGTCACGCGGCGGCGCGAAAGTCCATAGGCGTTGTCGTCGAGCATGAGCCGCAGCGCCGGGAGCACTGCGTCATAGTTCTGCAGCGGTTCGCCCATGCCCATCAGGACGACGTTGCTGATCACGCGATCACCCTCGCCGCCACCGAGCGACGAACGCAGCGCATGCTCAGCCCACCACAGCTGCCCGATGATCTCCGAGGTGCCGAGATTGCGGCTGAAACCCTGTTTGCCGGTCGAACAGAAGACGCAGTTCACTGCGCATCCGGCCTGGGTCGAAATGCAGAGCGTGCCGCGGTCGTCTTCCGGGATGAAGACGGTTTCGATCGCATTGCCGGCCCCGACGTCGAGCAACCACTTGCGCGTGCCGTCGTTGGATGTCGTGTCGCGGACCACCGCGGGCGCTGAAATCTCCGCCTGCCCTTTCAGCTTGGACCGCAGTGTCTTGGCCAGGTCCGTCATCGCGTCGAAGTCCGCGGCCCCGCGTCGATGAATCCAGTGAGCGAGCTGGCGCGCGCGAAACGCCTTCTCGCCCAGCGACTCGCAATACGCGGTCAGCGCGGCGATATCCAGGTCGAGAAGGTTTACACGTGGCATCGACGATCAGCGGGAGTAGACGTTGAGCTGCGGGAAGAAATAGCCGATCTCGACCGATGCCGTCTCGGCGCCATCGGAGCCATGCACGGCGTTGGCGTCGATGCTGGCGGCGAAGTCCGCGCGAATCGTCCCGGGCGCAGCCTTTTTCGGATCGGTCGCGCCCATCAGTTCGCGGTTCTTCGCAATCGCATTCTCGCCTTCGAGCACCTGGACCATGATCGGGCCAGAGACCATGAAATCGACCAGATCCTTGAAGAACGGTCGCTCGCGATGCACAGCATAGAAGCCCTCGGCGTCCGCGCGCGACAACTGCATCATCCGGGCCGCTACGACCTTCAGGCTGTTGGTTTCGAAGCGCGAATAGATCTTCCCGATGACGTTTTTCGCGACAGCGTCGGGCTTGATGATCGACAGGGTTCTTTCCACCGCCATGACTCAACCTTTTCTTGTCTTGAACCGGATTTCCGGGCGAGCAGCGGACGGGCCGCTCGACCGAACCAAAAACCTCGACAAATGAAGAACTTGCGACGCCGAAGTTAACTGAAAATTTTAGCATGCGAGAGCCGCAGCCAACCCCTTGCGCTGGAGCGCGCGCCAAGCCTCCCCCGGTGCACGCTAAGGCTCGGTGGGTTCCACCACGGCGAGAGACTCGACGTGCGAAGTGTGCGGAAACATGTTGACAACACCGGCCGCCTGCAGTGTCCACCCGCCTTCGTGCACCAGGACAGCGCAATCCCGCGCAAGCGTGGCCGGGTTACAGGAGACATAGACCAGGCGGCCCGGTCGATTGGTCGTCGCGGCCAACGCCCGGACCACTGCCAGCGCCCCCTCGCGCGGCGGATCGACCAGGACCTTTCGGATCGGCCCGTGATCGGCATTCAACCGATGCCAGTCGTCGACGGTCCAGTCGAACAGATTGGCCGCTGCAAAAATGGTTCCTGACGCCAGACCGTTTTCCGCCGCGGTCAGCTGCGCACGATCCACGAGCGCCGGGTTGCCCTCGATTCCCACGACCCGCGCTGCGCGCGTCGCCAGCGGCAGCGTGAAATTCCCGAGACCGCAGAAGAAGTCGACGACGGTTTCGGCGGCGTCAGGCGCGAGCAGGCGGACAGCGCGCGCGACCAGCACCTCGTTGATGCGGTGATTGACCTGAGTGAAGTCCGTAGGACCGAACGGAAGGCGCACGCCGAACTCCGGCAGCTCCAGTTCCAGCCGGTTCCTGCCGTCCGGTTCCAGCGGCGCCGCCGAGCCCGGGCCGCCCGGCTGCAGCCAGACGTCGACGGAGTGCCGGCGGCCGAATTCAGCGAGTAACGACCGGTCGTCCGACGTGGGATCGGCCAGCACCCGGAACACCAGCACCGTCTGCCGCTGCCCAGAGTGTTCGGCAATCGCCAGTTCGATCTGAGGCAGCCGTTCGCGCAGGCTCATGCTGCCAACCAGTTCTCGCAGCGGCAGCAGCAGATCGCTGACATGCCGCGGGACGACTTCGCACTGGCGGATGTCAGCCACGTAGCTGCTCGCACGCTCGTGAAAGCCGACCAGCACAGCGCCCTTGCGCGCGACATAGCGCACCGCGAAGCGGGCGCGGTGCCGGTAGCGCCAGGCCGGGCCGGCGATCGCGCGCAGAACGGTTCGCGGCCGCAGGCGCCCGATGTGCCACAGCGTGTCTTCCAGCACGCGCTGCTTGATCGCCACCTGCGCACGCGTTTCGACATGCGGCATCGAGCAGCCGCGGCAGGCGCCAACGTGCAGGCCAGCATGCGGACAGCGCGGCTCGACTCGCAGCACCGACTGTCGCTCGATGCGCACGACGCGCCCGACTTCGTAACTCGGCTTGTTGCGGCGCCGCTCGTAGGCAACGTGCTCGCCCGGCAGTGCGCCTTCAACGAAGACGGCCTTGCCCTCGCGGTGGGCAACGCCGCGGCCTTCCTGGTCGAGCGATTCGATCTCGACCTCGAAGAGTTCGCCGGCCATCGCTAGGCCGCGGTCCAGGCGGCCAGATACTCGCGCCAGTGTGCTGCCGGCAGGCCGGCCAGCGTGTCGCGCACCAGTTTTTCCTCGGCGGCGAACTGTGCTTCGGTCAGGATGCCGCGCATCTTCTGGAAGCGGTTGAAGAGAAGGTAGGTGTTGACGACGTCGGTTTCGCAGTAGCTGCGTATCTGCTCGATCTGCCCCGCGCAGTACGCGTCCCACACCTTGCTGCCGTCCATGCCGAGCTTGCCGGCAAAGCCGGCCAGCCGCGCGAGTTCATCAAGCGGGGCACTCGCTCGCGGCTGGTACATCGCGAGCAGGTCCATCAGATCGATATGGCGCGTGTGGTAGCGGCCGATGTAGTTGTTGTAGCGGAACTCCCGATCGTCGTCGCCAAGTTCCCAGTAACGCGCCGCCGAAATCCCGCCCAGCAGTCCGCGGTAGTGCAGCACCGGCAGGTCGAAACCGCCCCCGTTCCAGCTGACCAGCTGCGGCGTGTGACGATCGATCATTCCGAAGAAGCTCTGGATCAGCGTTGCCTCGGGATCGTCCGCAGTGCCAATCGAGCCGACGCGGAAACCCGAGTCACTGCGCATCACGCAGGAGATCGCGACGATCCGGTGCAGGTGCAGCGGCAAGAAATCGCTGCCGACTTTCTCACGCCGCTCGTCGAAGGCTCGCTGCGCGACCTCCAGCTCGGTGAGCGGCTGCCATTCCGCCCGCAGGCGCCGAAGGCCTGCGACATCCGGGATGGTTTCGATGTCGAAGACGAGGATCGGCGTCATGCGCCAATTTTAGCGACCGGCCGTCCGCGCCGTCGTCAGAGGACGGCGTCGCGACCCACGCCACGCGCGGCCAGGGTTCTCTTCAGGCGTTGCAGCGCATCGTGCTGGATCTGTCGGACCCGCTCGCGCGTGAGACCGAGCGCGACCGCGAGGTCGTCGAGCGTTGCCGGCTCGACATCCCCGAGCCCGAAACGGTGTTCGATGACATGCCGGTGCTTGTCGGGAAGGCGCTCCAGCCACTCGTGAACACAGCGTTCGAGTTCGTGGCGACCGGCACTGGCCTCGGGTCCTTCGGCGACTGTATCGAGCAGCAGGTCGGCGAGCGTGCTTTGCGGGTCAGCGGCGAGCGGCGCGTCGATCGACGCCGGCAACGCACCCGCCTGCAGCAGGTCGGCCACGTCTTCCACCGATTGACTGGTCAGATGAGCAATGTCCTCGACTCTCGCCTCTCCGCTTCCATTGACGGCATCGGCCTCGAGGTGGCGCTTTGCGCGCAGCACCTGGTGCAACTGGCGGACGATGTGCACCGGCAGTCGGATCGTGCGCGTCTGCGTCAGCACCGCGCGCTCGATCGACTGGCGGATCCACCAGCTGGCGTAGGTCGAGAAGCGGAAGCCGCGCTCGGGCTCGTATTTCTCCAGGGCGTGGATCAGGCCCAGGTTGCCCTCCTCGATCAGGTCGAGCAAGGCAAGGCCGCGATGCGCGTAATGCTTGGCGATGGACACGACCAGCCGGAGGTTGCGCTCGATCATTGCCTGCCGCGCCTCGAAGTCGCCGGCGCGAGCGCGAAATGCCGTTGCGCGCTCTTCTTCGGCGGTCATGAGCCGATGCGCGCCAATAGCAGTCAGGTAGCGCTGGACATTGTCGGAGTCGGCGTCGCTCGACGACGAACCCCGCCCTTCGGCAATCAGGGCCGCGAAGCCAAGTCCGCGGGGCGAATCGGGAGTGTCTCCCGGCTCGACACCGCTCTCAGCGGTGGTTGACGAAACCTCCTCGTCCGTGATCTCGAACGGGTCGGGGCCTTCTTTTTCGTCCGTTGCGTCGCGGAAACGCACGGAATCGCGCACCATGGGCTAGTGATTGTCGTTTTAGCGTGCAGGAAGGTATTTAATCGGATCCACCGGCTTGCCCTGGTGACGTACCTCAAAGTGCAGCTTCGGGCGATCGGCATCCGAACGGCCCAGTTCGGCGATTTTCTGCCCCCGTTTGACCCGCTGCTTCTCCTGCACGACCACTTTGCTGTTGTGCGCGTAGGCGGTGATGAACTCGTCAGTATGGCGGACGATCACCAGATTTCCGTATCCCCGGACAGCGCTGCCGACGTAAACGACCTCGCCATCGGCCGCCGCCAGCACCGGGGCTCCCTCGTTGCCCGCGATGTCGATGCCCTTGTTGCGGGGCCCGTCGAAGCCTTCGATGACTTTGCCGGGCGCCGGCCATTGCCACTGCGGGCCGCCGTCGGCCGGCTCGGCAGGCGCCGCCTTCGGGGGTGGCGCTACTGCCACCGCAGGAGGTGATGGCGCTGCGGAAGGTGGTGGCGCGGAGGGTGCAGGCACGGCCGGCGGCGCCGGACTCGGCGCCTCAGGCGCGGCAGACGGCGCAATTCCGCCGGGAGGCGGCAGCGGCCGGACCTCGGTGGCCCCGCCCGGCGTGACCGGCGTCACCGTCGCCACCGTGGGCTCGGATGGAGCCGTGACGCGCAGCGCCTGCCCTACACGCAGCTGGGTGGGATCGGAAAGATCGTTCCAGCGCGCGAGTTCGCGGTGATCGACGCCGAACGCAAGTGCAATGCTGTACAGCGTGTCGCCACGCTGAACCGTGTAAACGCCGTCCTTTGCTTCCCGCATCGGACTGGTCGCTGGCTCGACCGCAGCAGCGGGCTTGGTCGCTCCGGACCGATCGACGACCGGTGCCGGTCGCTGCGAGACGCATGCCGACAGCAGCGCGGCCTGGACCGCGATCGCGCACCAGAACACATGTCTATTCATCACCTGCATCTCAGCCGACGCCTCCACGCAACGGCACGAAGCGTACCGGTTCCTTGTTGGTTCTCTGCATTCGACCGCCAGCGTCCTTGGTCGCGACGATCAGCTGCTGCCGTTCGTTGCCGACGGGCGCGACGATCCGCCCGCCCGGCTTGAGCTGCTCGATCCAGGCCGGCGGCAATTCGTCACCAGCCGCTGCTGCGACGATTGCATCGTATGGTGCTGTCGACGGCACGCCCTGTGCCCCATCGCCGAACACAAGCCGGAGATTGGACAATCGCAGGGGTCGCAGGTTTTCCCGCGCCCGATCATGCAGCGCTCTCAGCCGCTCGACGCTGATCACCTCGCCGAACAGCTGGGCCATGACCGCCGCCGCATAGCCGCAGCCGGTCCCGACCTCGAGCACGCGCGCCTGGCGCGGGTTTTCGAGCCCCTCGAGCGCGAACTCGATCGTGCGCGCGACGATGAACGGCTGCGAAATCGTCTGGCCGTGGCCGATCGGCAGGGCAGTGTCCTCATAAGCGCGGCTGGCCAGCGCCTCGTCGACGAATTGATGTCGAGCAACAGCGCGCATTGCATCCAGCACGCGCGAATCGCGGACCCCGAGTTCGCGTACGCGTTCGACCATGCGCTCGCGGATGCGGGTCGAGGCCAGCCCGCTGTGCAGATCCGCCGGCTCGCCCGCTGCGGTCGGCTTCATCGCGCGTCCAGCCACTGGCTGACAAT
>Ga0105101_10000306_pt1 | contig 19730 bp, 16 predicted proteins | sample PPLLak21cMay2015_2_FD_87037 | JGI IMG/M metagenome (GOLD analysis project Ga0105101, IMG submission 87037) | Freshwater sediment microbial communities from Prairie Pothole Lake near Jamestown, North Dakota, USA - PPLs Lake P8 Core (1) Depth... | ecosystem: Environmental > Aquatic > Freshwater >... | reverse complement strand
CCGATACGGACAACATCAGGTCAGCCCTGGATGTCGGCACCGGTTCAGGCCTCATCGCCCTGATGATCGCCCAGCGCTCAGACGCCATCATTGATGCCGTGGAAATTGACCAATCCTCGGGCCTGCAGGCAGTTGAAAACATTGACCGCTCTCCATGGAAAAACCGGATCATGATCCATCAGGATTCGTTCCAGCACTTTGCTGTTGTATGCGGTAAAAAATATGATCTGATCATTTCCAATCCCCCCTATTTCAGGGATGCATTGAAGCCGGGGGACAAAGCCAGATCAAAAGCAAGGCATGATGTCGACCTTGGCTTTGAAGAACTGTTACAGCATTCATCATCATTGCTTGCTCCGCACGGAAAGGTCTGCGTTATTTTGCCCTATGCCGAGAAGGAAAATTTTATTGACCTGGCTCACCTGAATCAGTTGTACTGTCAACGGATCACTTCAGTCATGTCTGCTCCCGGCGCATCTTTTTCCAGGGTTATGATGACATTCGGCCAGGGCATAGCGGAACAGATTATGAAATCCGAACTGGTCATTCGTCAGGAAAACGGGCAATATTCACCTGAATATATCGATCTGACCAGGGATTTTTACCTCGCTTTCTGAACCGGTATCTTTTTCAACTGACATTGCATGTAAAGCTCAATGGCCTCCTTATGACAGAAAGCCAGGTCCATTTTCAGCGCCTGCGTTAATGAAAACCAGCCGATCTCAGTCACTTCATCCGGATTAGCTATAGCCTCGTTGGGTGCTGTGCCGCAAAAAAGCAGCACAACATTATGCACTCCGCGTTCAGGGAATATTTCATCCATATAACCCAGAAATTCCGGGTTCTGCATGTCAAGGCTGGTTTCTTCCTTTACCTCCCGGATAACGGCATCAACCGCACTTTCGTTTTGCTCGATATGCCCACCCGGAATACACCAGAAATGCTTAAACGGCTCAACATTCCTTTTGGTAAGCAGAACCTTTATCTCCTGATCCGTTTCCCTTGTTAAAACAGCACCCACCGTTACCTTTGGCATAATATTCAGATTTTGAAAAGAATAAAGAATATAGTAACTTTGATACAACATTAAAAAAAATATACCCGCCGCGCAACTTATTTATGATTTAATTCATCTTAAGAAACAGATGAATTACAAAAATCAATATCATGAAAAAGTCAACTATGCTGATCGTTTTGTTCATTTTTCTGATGAACAATGTCTATATGCAGACCACGGCTGGTTATGGGAAAGATTCAATGCCGGATTGCAAAGCTGTGTTTCAGTTTTATTTTAACGACAGCATCAGGACCCTGGTTGAAGCATACCCTTACCAGTTTAATGATTACTCGATCGGTGATGCAACTCAACGGATATGGGATTTTGGAGATGGCACTACCAGCAATGAAATAAATCCATTGCATTTCTATGAGCACTATAGCGATACCGTGATGGCATGCCTTACCATCACCACTGCCACGGGTTGCCAAAGTGATTTCTGCAGGACTTTTATTGTGGGCCAGCCCGACATACAGCCGGAATGCAATGCTTATTTCTATTTTTACCGCGATTCTGTGGAAAACATTGGAAATTTCAGGTTTCAGGCAGCTTACGATAATGATAATCTTACCTCAATCTGGGACTTTGGAGACGGGACTTTATCCGGTGAACAAAATCCCCTCCACCGGTTTCCCGGAGAAGGTGCCTATAACGTATGCCATACTAGGACAAAGTCCGATGGACAGGTGTGCACCTATTGCCAAATGGTTTATGCCGGAAAAGATACCATGCAAACCGATTGCCGGACCTATTTTGACATTCAGACCCTGGAAAGTTATCCTCTCCAGTACCATTTTGTTCCCTATTCATCTGACTCCATCGGATGGTATTACTGGGATTTCGGCGATGGGCACCAGGTTTATGATAACAGCCCCATACACCAGTTTGAATACAGCGGTTACTATACCGTATGCCTTACGGCAAAAGCCATTAACGGGTGCAAATCATATTATTGCACAACCCTTTATTTCGAAGGTAAAACGGAAGACTGCCAGGCATATTGGTTTGGTTATCCGGTTGATCAGACACCCATATCTTCCGTCAGGCCTCCGGATTCCGTTCCTTTCCCGGCTTTAAACACCTATATGTTCTATGATCAATCCCGAGGAATGCCTGTAAGCTGGCACTGGTCGTTTGGTGACGGCAGCGAATCTTATGAACGGGATCCCATGCACACCTATACCAACCCGGGAACCTATACAATTTGCCTGGAAATACTGACGGCCGACAGTTGCACGAGTCAATACTGCGACAGCATCCTTGTCGGGATCCAGAAGCCCTGCAGCCTGTTCGGGACCGTTCTTGACTATACCGGGCTTGATGCCTGCGGGTTGATCATTCAGCTCGACAACGGTCCTATTCTTGAGCCGGCAGTAATCGTGCCTGATTTCATCCTGAAAGCCGGACAGCGGGTCAGACTTTCCTACACCGAACTTGAAGATCTCGCAAGCATTTGCATGGCGGGCAAGATAGTTCGCATCGATTGCATTGAGGAGATATCCGAGTGCCATGCATACTTCTGGCATTATAACCTCGACTGGGTTTCTTCCCTGCCTCCCATCTACCAGTTTGTAAGCGACACATCGCAAGCGATCGTATCCTGGCAATGGGATCTGGGTGACGGGACCATTTCTTTCGAAAAATCCCCGCAACACCGGTTTGAATTCAGCGGTTATTATACTATATGCCTTACCACTACCACGGCCGACAGGTGCTCGGATACCTATTGCGAGACCTCTTACTTCGAGGGCCGGTATCCTGAACCCGGATTATGCAATTACCGGCTTTCCATACAAACTGACATGATCGTAAGCTCACAGTATAACTGTGACGGAAGTGCTTCGGTGAGCCTTATTGATGCCTTTGGAAATAAAGCGGAGGCGCAGTCATTCTGGTGGTCAACAGGATCTCAGGAAAGCAGTGTTGAAGGGCTCTGTACCAGCTCAGAGTACCAGGTGACCGCCATCGACCCTGACGGCTGCTATATCACAGGATCATTTATGTTCAGCGGCGGCAGTTCAATGCCTTATGACACGCTCTGGGGCAACTGGGAATATGAAAAGGACGGAATGAAATTTGCTTTCTGTTTACCTGTATTTAGCGCGGATTATAATTGCGTTTGGGAATTCGGGGATGGAACCGTTTCACAGGGATCCAATGTTAACCATACCTACACCGCGGAGGGTGAATACATTGTCATCCTGAAAGTCTACGATACCGAAGGCAATATTGCCCTTACGCGCGAAATTGCCGTTAACACTGATGGCGCAACAGGATTGACGGATCATTCCAGTGACTTTATCAGGGCCGTATACCCGGTTCCGGTAAAAGACATCCTGCATATTGAACTCGTTTCCGCAGCATCGCACCAGGAAATATTAGCCATATATAATTCTGCCGGACAACAGGTCCTCATAAAAGAAATCAATATACCGGCAGGATCGGCTACCCTTACCCTTGATGTGGCCAATCTGCCGGCAGGAGTATATTGCGGATTGATAAAATCAGACTCAGGAGGAAATACACAGTTCAGATTTATCAAATAAGTCATCCGTCGGCAGCAATGCATACGGGCAGGTTCACGGTAAGCGATGTTCGTTAGGTCATTATATTACAGGAAATACCTATCTTTACTCATCGTCTGTAATGCAATACCATATGCTGCATATTCTTTTACTATACCTGCTCCTCCAGCAGAATCCGGAACTGATCCGCATACTGGAAGCCACAAGGCAGGAATGGACCGGCGGCAGGAAAGAAACCGGAAAAGGAGTGGACTATGAGATCAGACTGGTGGTGCAAAAGGGTTCAGCCAGGCTTAAGTTTGTAAGCATTACCGTTGACCAGCTGGGATGTGATTTCAAGATCCGCAATGTGAACCGTCCGGAAAAACTCAACCGATACCATAAAGGAGATACGCTGGTGATAAATGCCCTACTCAAAAAACCTCAGGAACAATGGCAGGAAAAAGTCAAATCATATCCTGTCATCGGATGTACCTTTAAAAAGTCAGTCTATTATTTTCCCGTCAGGCAAGGCATGGAGATAGAAAAAAAACCTTATAAATAATGTTGAAGCCTGTTGATCTGAACGTTTTTAATAATGTTTCACCCGCAAAAAATTAAACTACTTTTACCATTCATGAAAGTATCTGCCTTTTGATCGTCCCTACAGGAGACAACAGGCATCATTATTAACGATTTACAAATCTAACGCCATGATTCAGATCGGTAATACCAATATAAGTGACGATCTGGTTACCCAACAGTTCACCTGCGATCTTGAAAAATGCAAGGGGGCCTGTTGTGTTCTTGGAGACTCCGGGGCCCCTGTTAATGAGGACGAGAAGACTGTTTTAAAGCAGATCTTTTCTTCCATTAAGCCTTTTCTCCGGCCTGAGGGTATTAAAGCCATTGAGAAACTGGGAACTTCGGTCATCGATACTGAAAATGATTGCGTTACCCCGCTGGTTGACGGGAAGGAATGTGCTTATGCCGTTTTCGAAGAGGGTATCGCCCGGTGCGGCATTGAAAATGCCTTTATGGCGGGGGCAGTACCATTCAGGAAACCCATCTCCTGCTTCCTGTATCCGGTCCGGATTAAAAAATACAGGACATATGATGCCGTTAATTACGACATCTGGCCTGTCTGCGACCCAGCCAGGGCACTGGGTGAATCCCTTCAGACCCCTGTGTATGTGTTTACTGCACAGGCGCTTCGCGAGAAATATGACGAGGCATGGTATCGGGAGCTGCAGCACGCAGCGGAGGAGAAGAAGGTGACCGGTAAACTGTAACCGGTAACCGGTTCTCGGGAGCCGACTATTATTATATTATTCATAAATTTGCATTAAGAAATACCGTTGAATCATGCTGAATTTTGTTCTCATCATTCTTGCAGTCGTGCTGATATCCTTTGTGTTCCTGGGTTTCAATGTTTTTTTCAGGAAGAAAAGATTCCCTGAAACCGAGATCGGCCGCAACAGTGAGATGCGGAAACTGGGATTGACCTGCCCGAAATGCGAAGAGAGGCAGCGTTACGGGAAATTAAACCCTACGGTAAAAATCAATCCTGAAGAACTAACTATTGCCAGATAACGGTGACAGGTTTTGTTCGATATTCTTTTTTTACAAATCAGATCCAATATTTTGCTTTTAATGCCTTAAATGGATTGTCCGCCGGAAAGCCAGTCTCATTAAACCAACTTCTTAATTATTTGTTACTACAATAACCAATCATGATGTTTATGAATTTTCTGACTCTTTTGATCGTCTGTCTTGTTCTGATCGGGATATCCATGCTGTCGGTCGGAATGGGTTTACTCTTAGGCAGAAGAAATACCATACAACACGGTTCCTGCTCAAGAAATTTAACGCACGATGGAATTACTCCCGGCTGTGGTTGCGGCATAGAGAATTGCAGCACCAGGCAAATGTAAAATGTTTAAAGTTGTTCCGCCATGTAACGGCTGAATCCTTTGGAAATATATACGTTGTCTTGTCCTTTTTCGTCACTGTAGATAAGATAGGCATCCAGTGTTTTATGCTGATCAAGGAAATCAATGGTCCTATTCAGCCCGATCACCATAAAAGCGGTGGCATAAGCATCGGCCGTCATGCAATCATCGGCTACTACAGTGGTGCTGAGCAGGTTTGATATCACCGGATAGCCTGTTTTGGGATCAATGGTATGGGCATATTTGACCCCGTCCTTTTCATAAAATTTCCGGTAATTTCCCGAGGTAGCCAATGATTTCCGGTCGAGTTGCAGGATGGCCTGCAGATTTTCACCGGGAGTCACATTGCCTTCCAGGGGTTTATCGATACCGATGCGCCAGATATTCCCTTTATCATTGCGCCCCCTGGTCCTTACTTCTCCCCCGATCTCCACCATATAGTTCTTTACCCTCAGCTTTTCGAGATAATGAGCGATGATATCCACAGAATATCCCTGTGCAATAGCGTTAACATCAAGCATGACGTTGGGATTCTCCTTGATTATTTTGTTGCCTGATAACTTCACCTTGTCCATGCCGATAAATTGCATCAGGCTGTCAATAGTATTGCTGTCTGTTTCGGAACCAGCCGTGAATCCGAATCCCCAGGCATTCACAAGCGGACCAACGGTGATATCAAAAGCCCCTCCGGTTTCCCTGTTGACCTCTACGGATTTGTTAAAAATCGCGATCAGCTTTGCATCTGCCTCAACCGTGGGATCATTATGATTTATCCTTGAAATGACAGAACCCGGAAGATAGATGGAACATGAGCGGTCAAAGTCAGCCAGGAGGGAATCAATTTCTTGCTGAAGGTTTTTTCCCTGCCGGCTCTTATAAGTGATATGATAGGATGTTCCCTGGACCAGGCCGGCAAGTTTAATATACTGGCCCCTGGTGTTCCTCAGGCTGATGAAAAGTATGACAGCTATAACGAAGACCAGGATGAGGGCGCGGAATAAGTTGTTTTTCATAATTTGAAAGAAGTAGTTAGAAGTTAGAATTTAGAAGTTAGAAGTAAGTAGTTAAGTTACCGGTTACCTTCCTCAATACTCAATATCCAATGCTCACACAACTTGTCCCCTGCCTGCCGGCAGGCAGGCTTGTCCCTTGTCCCTTCTTCATCCCCCGAAATCGTCAAAATCGATCATCTCTTCGGGAACGCCAAGATTATAGAGCATTTTCTGAACTGCCTCATTCATCACAGGGGGGCCGCAGAGATAATATTCAACATCTTCGGGCTCTTCGTGTTTGCTCAGGTATTCATCATACAGCACCTGGTGAATAAATCCGGTATATCCTTTCCAGTTATCCTCGGGTTTTGGCTCGGAGAGTGCTATGTTGAATTTAAAGTTCGGATATTTCTTTTCGATTTTCCGGAATTCTTCTTCATAAAATATCTCCCGTTTTGACCGCGCTCCATACCAATACGTAATATTACGGCTGGTTTTCAAGGTCTGGAAAAGATGGAATATGTGCGAACGCAGGGGGGCCATACCTGCGCCTCCCCCGATATATACCATTTCCCGGTTTGTATCCTTAATAAAGAATTCACCGTAGGGCCCTGAAACAACAACTTTATCTCCCGGTTTTCTGAAGAAAATATAGGAAGAGCATATGCCGGGCGGAACGTTCAAGAATGCACCCCTGGCCCTGTCCCATGGCGGAGTGGCAATCCTGATATTGAGTTTGATGATATTCCCTTCTGCAGGATGGTTGGCCATTGAATAGGCGCGGAAAGTCTCTTCCGTATTCTTCATCTTCAGATCCCACATTTTGTATTTATCCCATTCATCACGGAATTGTTCTTCCACTTCTATATCGCGGAATGACATCTCATAGGCCGGGACATCGATCTGTATGTAGCCTCCCGATTTGAAATGCAGGGCTTCTCCGGGAGGCAACTTGACCACGAATTCTTTTATGAAAGTTGCCACATTGCGGTTAGAGACCACTTCGCATTCCCATTTTTTGATCCCCAGCACCTCTTCAGGCACTTTTATAACCATATCCTCCCTGACCTTCACCTGACAACCCAGTCGCCAGTTTTCGTTCATCTGCCTGCGGGTAAAAAAGCCGACTTCCGTGGGAAGAATTGATCCTCCGCCTGATTCTATCTGGCAGCGGCATAATCCGCAGGTCCCTCCACCGCCACAGGCTGACGGGAGAAAAAGCTTTTCCTGTGAAAGGGTTGACAGCAACGTAGAACCCGGATTCACTTCAACTTCCTTTTCTTCATTGATGGTGATCTTTACCTTGCCTTTTGGTGTAAGCTTGTTTTTGGCATACAACAGCATGGCAACCAGCAACATGATGACCCCTAAAAAGACGACAATGCTCAGCAGAATAATTTGACCGATGCTCATACGATATAACTTATTTCAATTGAACCCTTATATTTTAATACCCATAAATCCCATGAATGCGATTGCCAGCAGTCCCGTCAGGATAAAGGAAATACCCAGCCCCCTTAACGGTGCAGGAATATCGGAATACCTGATCTTTTCACGGATGGCGGCAAGGACCACGATAGCAAGCGCCCAACCGAAGCCTGAACCGAAGCCATAGACAGCCGCTTCAGTAATGGTACCGTATTCGCGTTCCTGCATGAACAGTGAAGCCCCTAAAATAGCACAGTTAACAGCTATAAGGGGCAAAAATATCCCCAATGAATTATACAGGGCAGGCGAAAATTTTTCAACCACCATTTCAATGAGCTGAACAATAGCGGCTATAACAGCGATAAACAACAGGAAGCTGAGAAAGCTGAGGTCATATTCGGCAAAAGCAGGCCCGAGCCATTTCAGGGCTCCAGCTTTCAGCAGGTAGTTTTCCAGCAGCCAGTTCACGGGGACCGTCACCGTGATAACAAAGATCACGGCAATGCCCAGTCCTATCGAAGTCTTGAGAGTTTTTGAAACAGCCAGGTAGGAACACATGCCCAGAAAGTAGGCAAAGATCATATTATCGATAAAGACATTCCGGATAAAAAGGTCAAACAGGTTTTCCATATGCTATGCGATAATGCTGTTAAACTATTATTTTTCGATCAATTTCCGGTTTCTGCTGCGCTGAACCCAGATAATAACACCAACCGTAATCAGGGCCATGGGAGGCAGGATCATAAGCCCGTTGTCCCTATAACCCAGCTGATAAAAGGATTCCGGTATCAGCTGATAGCCCAGCAATGAACCGCTTCCGAACAATTCCCGCAGAACAGAAACAATGACCAGGATCAGTCCGTATCCTAATCCGTTCCCGATGCCGTCGATGAATGATTCCCATGGTTTATTGGCCATGGCAAAAGCTTCGAGGCGACCCATCAGGATGCAATTTGTGATGATAAGGCCAACAAATACAGAAAGTTTTTTGCTGACATCATACACATAAGCTTTCAAAAGCTGATCAACAATAATCACGAGGGCGGCAATGACGACCAACTGCACAATAATCCTGATCCTTGGCGGTATGGTATTCCGTATGGATGCGATAATGAGGTTGGAGAATCCGGTCACCACGATAACGGAAAGGGCCATGATCAGCGCCGGCTTCACCTGTATCGTTATAGCCAGTGCCGAGCAGATGCCGAGCACCTGGACCGTAATGGGATTTTCATTATTGAGCGGATTGGTCAGTAATTTCAAGTTTTTTAAAGCCATACTGCTGTTATTTTGAAGATTTGAAAAACGTTTGATATCCGGCAAGGCAGGTATCGAGCATTGCCTGTACGCCTTTGCTGGTGATTGTCCCGCCCGATATGCCATCAACCTCATTAAGGGAAGCCGCATCACTTCCTCCCTTGACGACTTTTATGGAAGTGAACAAACCTTTATTGTCGAAAATGACTTTGTCGCGAAAGGGAAGCTGAAAAAAAGTCTGATTGATTTCTGCTCCAAGGCCGGGTGTTTCTCCTTTATGATCAAAAATGGCACCGTATATCCTTTTATAAGGAATATAAACTGCCGAATCAGCCCGGGCAGGTTTATCCTTCATCAGGGAAATATATCCCCATATAGGGCCCCATAATCCTTTGCCGTAAACGGGAATAACCAGGATGAGGCTGTCCTTTTTCGTGCATTCAAATACCGGCATATTTCTTTCCTCAAGGGGTTTTTTAAGTTCTTCCCGCAGGTTGATCGTAAAAGGGTCAACGCCCTCAACCTTTTCGCCTTTGCTGTTGATTGTATAGCTGCCGGAGATATACTGATCATATAATGGCTGCACATCTTCCCGGGTTGAATTAACCCTGACCGAGGAGAGTATATTCTGTTTTTTTTCTATTTCCACATTGCGGTCCTGGGCAGGCTTCAGGGCTGTTGCAGCCAGTGCAAGCAGGGTGGCCACCACAATGACGATGATGGAAGAATAGATAAAGGTGTAACGGTTGCTCTGAACATTCATGATCCTTCAGATTTATTGATTATTCAACTTCACGGGCGCTCTTTTCAGCCGGCGCAAGCGTCTTTTGATATTGGCCTCAACCACATAATGGTCGATCAGGGGTGCAAACACGTTCATCAGCAGGATGGCCAGCATCATGCCTTCAGGATAGGCAGGATTCACCACACGGATCAGGATGGCCAGCATACCGATCAAAAATCCGTATATCCATTTTCCCCTTTCGGTTTGTGATGCGGTTACCGGATCCGTTGCCATAAAAACAGCGCCGAAAGCAAAACCACCATACAGCAAATGCCTGTAAGCAGGTAATTCCATATAGGCATTGGCTGAGAAAGCATTCAGCAGCCAGCCCATCACCAGTCCTCCCATTACGGTTGAAACTATTATTTTCCAGCTGCCCACTCCGGTATAAATCAGGATAAAAGCTCCGATCAGGATGGCCAGCTTGGAAGTTTCACCAATGGAGCCAGGAACAAAGCCAAGAAAAGCATCTAAATCGCCGGGTAATTTTGAAGCAATCGCACTGTATGTTTCCTTATCGGCAACCGATTGAAGCAGGTTTCCCAATACGGTTGCACCGGTTGCTGTATCGGGCATGCCCGAACCCTGAATACCGGCAACCCATACCCTGTCGCCTGTCATATTACCCGGATAGGCAAAGAAAAGAAAAGCCCTTGCCGTAAGCGCTGGATTGAGAACATTCATACCGGTACCCCCGAATACTTCTTTTCCGATAATAACGGCAAAAGCCGTAGCCACAGCTACCATCCACAAGGGAATATTAACCGGGACCACAAGCGGGATAAGCATTCCTGTCACCAGAAAACCTTCGTTCACCTCATGTCCCCTTACCTGTGCAAAAATAAACTCAATGGCCAGACCGCTAACATAGGATACTACAACGATGGGAAAGACTTTCAGAAAGCCGAATCCAAATATCTGCCAAAAGGTTTTGGCCTCACCGGTGAGGTTATAATGAAGGTAACCCACATTGTACATGCCAAAAAGCAGGCAGGGTAACATAGCCATCACAACCACCGACATCAGGCGCTTCATGTCAAGGCTGTCGCGGATATGGGCACCGCTTCGGGTAACTTTATCAGGGACAAAAAGAAAAGTCTCGAATGCATCAAAAGTCGCACTAAGCTTCTCAAATTTCCCGCCTTTCTTAAATTGAGGCTTTATGCTGTCTATATACTTCCTCAGGAACTTCATTCAATAGCATATTTTGGTTTACAATCAGCTCATTTCCTTGATCATCAGATCGAGGCCTCTTCTAACGAGGGCCTGGAGTTCTGTTTTTGAAGGACAGGCAAACTCGCACAACGCCACATCTTCTTCGGCGATCTCATAAATACCCAGCTTTTCCATAAGATCAATATCTTCAAACATGATGGCCTTAAAAAGCTGCATGGGATAAATTTTCATGGGCAGCACTTTTTCATATACCCCGGTGGCGACAAATGCCCTATGCCCTCCATGCATATTGGTATTCACCTCATATTCCCGCCGCGGGGCAAGCCATGAAAAAAATGTACGCGACAGGCTGTATTTGTCTAATCCCGGCATGGCCCAACCCAGAAATTCCGATTCAATACCTTCGGGAATAACGGTTACCTGAGCATCATAATAACCCAGATAACCTACCGGTTCGATTTGACTACCGGTTAGAACATTGCCGCTGATATAGCGCTGGCAGCCTTCCGTGATATTGTTCCCGGTTATGCTTTTTATGCAGGCACCACTGATCAGTTTATAATATCTGGCTTTTATCACTTCAGAACCGGTTAAGGCAACCACTTTTGAAGCGTCATAAATGCCTTTCTGGAACAACCTGCCCATCATAATGACTTCCTGCGGGCCGACCGTCCATACAAAATCTCCCTTGTTGACAGGATCAATCCGGTGGATCTGCACACCAACATTGCCGGCCGGATGTGGCCCCCTGAAATAATTCACCTGAGCGTTGCCGGCCCTGGAAAAAGCCGAGGAGGCAGGGTATTCGTCGCTGATGTTAATGTGAACCTTCCCGGGAGTGAGCCTGCACAAGACATCAATCCCGGCCTGGAAATCCTGTTCTGATCCTTTGATCAAAAAATCGAAGTCGGGGGCAAGCGGTGCCGTATCAAAGGCAGAAATGAAAATGGATTTGGGTGTATTGACGGGATTGGCAACAATGTTGTATGGTCTTTGCCTGATGGCCGGCCAGAGGCCGCTGCTTAGAAGATTTGCCACAATGGCCTCCCGGTCCATCCCGGCAGGATCGCCTTTGGGAAACTGTTCATATACCTGGTCAGCAGCGGATTTAATGACCACCTCCCTGATGATGCGGCGTTCTCCACGGTTAATGGTTGAAACGACACCACTGACAGGTGAAGTAAATTTAATGGCAGGATTGCTTTTATCATGAAACAATACAGATCCCGCCTTCACGCTATCCCCTTCCTTTACCTCAAGTTTAGGGACAAGCAGATGAAAATCGGATGGTTTTACCGCATAATGTTCAGCCATCTCAGCCTTGACAAATATTTTTTCGGCCTTCCCCTTCAGGTTAATGTTTAAACCTTTCCTGATTTTATATACTTGCGGCATTATAGTTGCGTATTTTTATTTAGGACAATAAAATTAGATAATTTTGAAACAGTTGGTCAGAGAACATTAAATTTCTTTTTTAATGAAAATATTATGAAGATTATCAATCGTTTAATGAGTTCCTACAAGAGCCCCTATCCTGTTGTTATGGTAATAACAATGCTTGTTAGCCAATTAACAACACAAATAAAAAGTTGTTCTGCACAAACCGGAAATTTTTCAGGGAAATATGAAAACCTTGTGAATGATGAAAACATTCACACGGTTATGCTGCATCATGAAGATTCTGCGCTGACGCTCCCTGTCATGGATCTGAACTCGGGTAAAAAGCTGGAACTGCATTTCGATGATTTGTCCCAGCAGCAACGCAGTTTTTCGTACACCCTCATCCACTGTAATTCACGATGGGAGCCTTCCCCTTTGGAGCAACAGGAGTATCTTGACGGATTCGGCTCAGGGCGTATCGAAAAAATAACACATTCCTTTAACACAACCTGTGATTATTTCCATTATTGCCTGGTATTTCCTGTTGAAGAAGCCATGCCCAAAATAAGCGGCAACTATGCCCTGCTCGTTTATGAAAACAATGATCCGGAAAATCCGGTGCTGATCAGGCAATGCCATTTTACCGAATCTCTCATTGCTTTGGATGCGACCATCAGACAACCTTCGGGTGAAAAATATGCGACAGGACAGGAAATTGAAATCAGTCTGAATCTTAATGGTTATACGATCAATGATCCTGCCAGGGACATTACGATACTGATCCGGCAAAACGGGAACAACCAGACGGATCAGAGAATCACAAAACCCCGTTTTGTGGGGCCGTCAGCCATAAACTACGGAGGAAACAACGAAATTGTTTTTGACGGGGGCAATGAATTCCGTTACTTCGACATAAAAAGCATGAAATACGAAGCCGAACACATAAGCCGTATTGATTTTCAGCCACCTTATTATCATGTATTTCTTAAGGAAGGTGAATCAAGGGCTTTTGATCCTTATTTCACCCAGCCGGATATAAACGGCAGGTTTTATATTAGCCGTGAGCGATCTCAGGACAGGCATACGGAAGCTGACTATGTGCAGGTAAATTTTTTGCTGAAGGCACAGATCCCTTTCACCGACGGTGAGATCTGCATCACCGGTGAGCTGACGGACGGATCAGTAAAAGATAAAGGCAGGATGTCCTATAGTTCCGAACAGCGTCAATATGAAAAGGTCTTATTGCTTAAGCAGGGATTTTATAATTACCTGTTCGGATACCTTCCGGAAAATTCAGGTATTATTGATATGGGGTACCTCGAAGGCAACCATTATGAAACCGTGAATGATTATGCCTTTTTTGTTTATCATTATGATTCATCCTGGGATTATGACCGTCTGATAGCCGTTAAGCAAATGCAATCGAAATGACTTTTATTTGTATCTTTATTTCTTTCACATCAAACCATAACAACATGAAAAGATATATGCCTTTTATATGGCTTGTTTTTATCGCAATATTACCCGTTCATTCACAAGATGTTCCATTAAAAAAAGGACTGGATGCCATTTCCGAACTGTCCGTAAAAGGCCAGCTTGACTTTCTGGCATCCGACTGGATGGAAGGAAGGGAGACCGGTGAAAAAGGGATTGACCTGGCAGCGGATTATATTGCCTCCATGTTTCAGGTATATGGACTCCAACCCGGGGACAATGCCCAAAGCTATTACGGGAAAGCGGATGCTTTTGATATGCAACGGACAGACACCCGGGTAAACCGATATTTCCAGGAATTTGGACTAATGAAATCCTCACCGTCTGAAGATCATGAGCTTTCCATCGTCACTCAAACGGGAGACTCAAGGAAGATCACCAGTTTCGAATATAACCATGATTTCATGTTTGAAAACAGGCCTGTCATAAGCCAGGAAGGTGAATTCCCCGTGGTTTTTGCCGGGTATGGCCTGGTGAATAAGGAAAATGACTATGATGACTATAAAGGACTGAATGTAAAAGGCAAGGTTGTGCTGCGGCTGGCAGGATATCCGGGTCACCGGGATACAGCCTCAGCGGCATACCGGAAGTTTCATCCTGCCGGTAATGAGTGGACCAAGTACCGCAATGAAATGGACCGAAATAAAGTTGCCATGGAAAAAGGCGCTGTAGCTGTAATAATGGTCTATTCCGTAAGGGATATTATACTAAAATTTGCTGTCAACGTTTTCCGATACAATTACAATGATTATGAAGGCGATGTCCCAAGAAAGCCAACCTATCATGACCGTATATATTTCCCGGGGGATAGCCTGTCCAATAGCATTCCTGTTTTTATTGCCACCCTGAGGGTGGCCAACGAACTGACGGGCGGAACAAAAGTCAGCCTTGTGTCCTTTGAACAACAGGTTCAGGAAAACATGAAACCTGATTCAAAGGAACTGCGGGATAAAAAGGTGCGGTTCAGGACAACGGTCAGGCAATCTGTGATAAAGGTACGGAACGTCCTGGGCATGATCGAAGGCGAAAATCCCGCCGAAATTATTGTGGTGGGAGGTCATTATGATCACCTCGGAAAATATGAAGGAATAGTTTACAATGGTTCTGATGACAACGCATCGGGCACAACGGCCGTAATGAGTATTGCCAAAGCCTGTATGGCCACAGGGATCAAACCAAAACGCACGATTGTTTTTGCCGCCTGGACAGCCGAAGAAAGCGGGATGCTGGGTTCAACGTATTTTGTTGATCATCCGCCTGCAGGAAAAATTGTCGCTTACCTGAATTATGATATGATCTCGCGCAATGCCAAAGACGATTCCGCAGGAGTTAAGTGCTCCATGATTTATACCCGGTCCTGCCATGTGCTGGAAGAAATCAGCCGGAAGTATAATGAGGCCAATGCATTGGGACTGCAGATTGATTATAAACCCAAAGAAAAGCCTTCCGGCGGAAGTGATCATAATTCATTTGCGAAAAAAGATATCCCTGTTTTTTACTATATGGCCGGTTTTCACGACGACTATCATAAACAGCGGGATCACTCCAATAAGGCAGACATCGCGAAAATGACCGATATCATCCGGCTGGGATTTTTAAGTATCTGGGATATTGCGAACCGGGAAAAATTTCCGGAGTAAGAGAGTAAAAGCATTAATACGGATCCGTCCCGAATGACAGGACCTGACGGGTGAAGTAAATACTGTTTAAACGCTTCACTTCACTACAAACCTTCTGGTCACCATTGCATTTTTGTCAAAGGTGATTTTTGCAATATACAGGCCCGGTGCCAGACGGCTCACATCAATGGCTGATGAATAAATGCCTCCTGTCAGGTTAACGATCACGGGAGCACCTGCAGCATTATAGATCTCTATCTTTTGGATAGCCTGGTCCGATTCAATGAATAAAAGGCCACTGGCAGGATTGGGGAATAACCTTAAAACTGTTAAGTTATCAGTCCTGGCATCCCTGCTGCTGACGATCAGTTCGCCCGGCATGTTCGCATCAAGCCAGGTTAACCTTTTTTGAATCCAGTCTTTGAATTTAGCAATCTCACCGGCATAGGTATCCGGCTGATAATCCACTTCAGGTGTACCCACATTAATGCCAAGGATCGGCCATCTTTCATAATGGCGTGCCTGGGCATCATCAACCAGCAAAGCCACCGAATCAACGTATTGATTCAGGCTTTCTTCGCTTAAAAAAGTTTTGCGTAATGTGGTATATCGTGTAAACAATTCATCCTGAAAGGATTTGTCGTCCAATAGCCTTACCATCCAGCCAGGGGCCACCGGCCAGTCTTTGCACTCGTTCACCTTGTATGCCCAGCCGGAGCCATCCATAGCAGCGAATATATCGCAATTATCATTCATGTTTTTCCAGGCCCAGTCGAAGTCCCATACCGGACCCCTGCTGATCAGGCCTCCCTTGTTTTCCTTTTCCTTGAAAAAGAATGCGCTTTTCTTATAGGCATCCACATTGCGGGATAACTCCCCGATGATGAAATAATCGATAAATGAATTCACATTGATAAAAGACCGGTAGCCCTGTTGCGGATCGTCGAAAGCAGCACCGTATAATACCGTCTCAAACGAGTTGACGAAATCCTTCAGATAGTTTTTCTGGTCAGTCGTCAAAATTCCCGGATCAGGGTATTCATAAACAAAATAAACTAGTCCGTCCGGCCGGTCCATAGGAGAATATTGGCTCAGCCAGCTATTGGTTTCATCGTAATAGTCCGTTTTGAAAATATACCCTCCCGTAAGGCTGTCTCCGGCATTATCGTCCTCATCAAGCTTAGCTATGTCCACCCTGTGGTCGTCGCGCTTGATCTTTTCGGTGAGGATATAAATGCCATCATAGGAGTCATTCACTATAACCTCGCAAACGTAAGCACGCGGTGCATAATGGCCCATGCTTTCAAAAAGACAGAATGCCAGCATGTTGCGCATGAATGTTTTATCGTTGTAATTGGCCAGCAATATCCAGTCGTTTTCACTGGGCATCCCCAGCAGGGAAACATTCCTGTTATTTCCCAGTTCATCACGTGTTTCAAATCCATAGGGTTTCTGCGGAAGCCATTGTGAAAAATAGCCCCGGTATTCAATGCCGCAGAGACCTTCATAAATATTTCCCGGGTCGGAATGGTGGTTTAATGCCGGTGATCCATTATATATGATTTTTAGTTCCGCCGTAATCTTCGGTTCGTCATAAATGTCCTGGCCGTTGGTGTTGATGACAACCAGCGGCAGATTTGAATACAAAAGCGATGTGTCTGTAAGCTGGGCATTAACACCGGCTGAGATACAGCATACCAGGCAAAACAGGATCCTAAAACTCATCTGTAAGCAACTTTGTGATAAATCCTACTGTTTGTATACGTTGATTCAGAAAGCAAAGTTATTCTATTAGAAACAAGAACCAAGACCTGCCTGCCGTCCAGGTCAACCAATTCTCCTTCACTTTGTCTTCATCAGTTTTCCTGCTATTCCACTAGCGCCGGATTTAATGCTATAGTAATAGATCCCCGGCTGAAAATGTCCGGCATTTATATCCAACTGGTTATGTCCCTGCTGTAATCCTTTATATTCCTTCGATAATACCAGCCGGCCGGTTATATCAAACAGGTCAAATCGCAGGGAGGATGATTTGTAATGGTTAACAGAAATCTTAATAAAGTCCGTGAACGGATTCTGTAAAACCATGATGTCAGATCCTGTTTCCATATCACCGATACCGCTCATCACGGTGAAATGAATGCGATAATTATCCCGGGTAGCGGTATCAATGGCCGTGACCTCAATGGTGGCCGTACCCGGAAGGGAAGCGGGCGGAGTGATAACAAAGACAGTACCGGCGACGACAATCCTGGGGCTTAATGCCGGAGCCGTTGTTGTACCCGCAGGAAGCACCACATTATAATCATATACACCAGGCTGGATTTTGATCGTATCCTTTCCCGAATTGTAGGTGATGTATTTCAGGTCTGTATTCCAGTAAGCGGAGTCTTTTGAGTTATAAATAAGAAACTTCGATTGATTCAACTTGTTTTTCGAGGTTATGGTAACGGTAGTATAACCGGGTATGGTCTTAGGATAGGTGACGAATACCAGTCCGTCCGGCGTAATGGCCGAGATAACGGGAGGCACGGTATCTGCATCACTCAGTTCTACTCCATACATGGTTTTGGAAAGATCAAAACCGGGAATGGGTTCATTATTGCATAGAAGGCCCTGCACTGTGAGGATGCCGTTGACCGAATCCAGCACTGCTGCTGTATTGCTTTTTACAATCCGGTAGAGGGAATCCTGGTCAACATTCACTTTCCAGTCAGCAGCCGGATAGGTTAAAAAAGTATCCTTCCCGGCCATAAAGAACAGTTCCGGCTGCAGCACGGCTGTATTTGCATCAAATCTTCTGTAGGGAACGAATATTTCAGCCGTATCATGAACTGCATCGACCGGAAAGTTAGTCAGTGCGAAGATGGTGTCCGTACTATATTTTTCCGCTTCCTGGTCAGTCAGCTGCCTGCCATATGATACTCTGCCTGTCGTATCCGATCCGGGTCCAAAACACTGGTATTCGCGATAATAACAAGTAGCTTCCCTTCCGGCCCAGGGTGACCAACCCCCCTTCATGATAACGGAGGCCTCCCAGCATTTCAGATATACGGTTCTTGCATAGTCAAACCAGGGGCGTCCCAATGATACACCGGTTGCTTTGGGCGGAGTTGTGAGGCTACAATCCCTGAATACCAGGCCGTATTTGTAGTCCAGCGGAGTAGAAGCTGCTGTAATATAACCGCCCGGCAGTGAATGAATCTGGCAACTGTCAAACACAGCCACCCCAAATCCGAAAATATAGTCTGTTGCCCCTTCAATAAAGCAATCCTTGAAATAATTCCGGACCCTGAGGGTGATATAATAAGTGTCCTGATATCCAACGAACCGGCAATGCGTATAGATCTGCCGGTCACCGTTGCCGTATAGCGCTAAAGCCTGGCCGACATTACCGGCTGAATTGGAAATGGTCATGTTCATGGCCCAGAAATCATCAGCATCAACACGGATCGTGGCGGTGTTCATGGTCCAATAAGTGCTGCCTTTGGCAGGACTGTCATCATACACCAGAACCGTGCTGTCCATATCCTCCCCGATCATGGTAATATTTGTCTTTCTTACAGGGACAACCACTTTTTCATAATAGGTACCGTTCTTTATAAAAATAACCTTACGGGTGGGATTATCGTCCGGTATGGCGCTGATGGCCTCCTGAATGGTCAGGTAATCTCCTGTCCCATCCTTTGAAACCACCAGGTCAATATTATCTCCCAACTGTGACTGGATGCTCTGGGCAAGCAATTGTGACGGCAAAATGCAGGATACAATCAGCGCAATCCATACGATTAAAAAAACACTTTTTTTCATGACAGCAATAATAAAATTTCACAACAGCAATATAGTAATTATTGGTGATTTTATGTCAATATCTGGCAGATGGCGCCTATGGTTTTGGGGGCTAAATGTTTTGGCAGCGCATACTTTTATTTGAAAAGAAATGGTACAGTCAGTTTTTTTTTATACATTTATTAAAAAAGAAAGATAATGAGAAATGCAATTATTCTGTTGTCTGTCCTGTTGTTATTATGGATAGCAGGATCATCCTATGTTTATGTATGCAAGATCAGAAAAGACTGCCTTTGTG
>Ga0105101_10000304_pt1 | contig 19778 bp, 21 predicted proteins | sample PPLLak21cMay2015_2_FD_87037 | JGI IMG/M metagenome (GOLD analysis project Ga0105101, IMG submission 87037) | Freshwater sediment microbial communities from Prairie Pothole Lake near Jamestown, North Dakota, USA - PPLs Lake P8 Core (1) Depth... | ecosystem: Environmental > Aquatic > Freshwater >... | reverse complement strand
TTCATTATATCGCTGAAGCAGCTCTTTAACCTTTTGCGCGCAGTTATAGTGGGCTTCACCAACTATATTGGCACTTAGTATCCTGGAGGTTGAATCGAGCGGGTCGACAGCAGGGTAGATACCCAGCTCTGATATCTTCCGGCTCAGAACGGTGGTTGCGTCAAGATGAGCGAATGTTGTTGCGGGAGCCGGGTCAGTAAGGTCGTCAGCCGGCACGTAGACTGCCTGTACCGAAGTGATTGATCCGTGACGCGTTGAAGTGATCCTCTCCTGCATTATGCCCATTTCGGTTGCAAGCGTCGGCTGATAGCCCACTGCCGAAGGCATCCTGCCCAGAAGGGCGGATACTTCCGAACCTGCCTGGGTAAAACGGAACACATTATCCATGAAGAACAGGATATCCCTTCCGCCGCTCTTGCCATCGCCATCCCTGAAATGTTCGGCCACCGACAGTCCGGAGAGCGCTACCCTTGCCCTTGCTCCGGGGGGTTCGTTCATCTGGCCAAAAACAAGCGCCAGCTTTGACTCTTTAAGTGCAGCCATGTCAACCTTTGACAGGTCCCAGCCGCCTTCGTTCATATTTTCAAGAAAATCATGACCGTAATTAATAACACCGGCTTCGAGCATTTCGCGAAGAAGGTCGTTCCCTTCCCTTGTCCTTTCACCCACTCCTGCAAAAACCGAAAGTCCCGAATAAGCCTTTGCTATATTATTGATCAGCTCAAGGATAACAACGGTTTTTCCTACTCCTGCTCCTCCAAAGAGCCCGATCTTTCCTCCCTTCGAATAGGGCTCTATGAGGTCAATTACCTTGATACCCGTATAAAGCACCTCTTTTTCTGTTGAAAGATCGTCATATTTCGGCGGATTGCGGTGAATCGGATAGCCTCCCTTCTTGTCGAGCTTGCCTATACCGTCGATTGCTTCACCTGTTACATTCATCAGGCGGCCTTTGATCTGTTCTCCGATCGGCATTGTAATGGGCGATCCGGTGGCAATGACTTCCATTCCCCGGCGAAGTCCGTCGGTCGAGTCCATTGCTATGGTCCTGACAGTGTTTTCACCGATATGCTGCTGACACTCAACCACAAGCACCGATCCATCATTCCTTTTTATTTCAAGAGCATCATAAATATCAGGCATCTCGGAACCCTGTCTGTCAAACGATACATCAACCACCGGTCCTATAATCTGGCTGATCTTCCCTGTTAATTTTGCCATAAATTCGAGTTGTTATTATAGAAATTCAAATTTAATATTATTCGTGCCCTGTAACTGCCGGCCGCCATTTCACTGCCTGTCGTATTCAATGGTCCCGGCCAACCAGTAATCCTGTCATCTGGTGGAGCTCTTCCTTTCTCTCCTGCGGAACATTTGTCTTCTCAAGCAGGCCGAGCGCGGTTTTGAAGTAATCGCTAACCAGGGTCACTGCATTTGATCGTATATTAAGCTGGTTATAAATATCGGTCACGGATTTGACCTTAGCCTGCGGGTCAGCTCCGTCAGCATGGTACTCTTCCTGGAGCTTTTTCCTCTGTTCAGAACTGGCTACTTCCATGGCCTTAACGTACAGGAAAGTCTTCTTGTTGGCTACAATATCTCCTCCTGATATTTTTCCGAATACCTTTACGTCTCCGTAGGTATCAAGAAGGTCATCCTGGATCTGGAATGCAAGTCCGAGGTTCTTTCCGAATTCATAAAGAAGTTCCGAATCTTTTTCGTCGGCACCGCCGAAAACAGCACCTATCTTAAGCGAGGCTGCAATCAGTGCCGCTGTTTTAAGTTCTATCATTCTCAGGTATTCCTCATGTGATACTATGGCAGCTTTTTCGTAATCCATATCGAGCTGCTGACCCACGCACACCTCGATCGCGGCTTTGTTAAAGATCCTGAATACCTTTTGAAGAAGGTTGGGTGGAGTCTGGAGGAAGCAATCATTAGTGATGAATGCCATTACATCACCTGAGAGGATAGCCTGGTTGGTGTTCCATTTTGCATGCACTGTCGTGAATCCCCTCCTTACCTGGGCCTTGTCCATTATATCATCGTGAACAAGGGTAAAATTATGAAAGATCTCAAGCCCGGTCACCGGAATGATCGCATCATCGATCTGGTCGCTGAAAAGGTTGCATGCCATCAGGGCCAGGACCGGGCGCATCCTTTTACCGCCGATCGAGAGAATATACTTAACGGGATCAATGAGTCTTTCCGATTCGGTGTTATAGGACAGGTTTACCAATGACCTGTTAACAATTTTCTTAAGCTCCGACTGGTTGTACATAATTAAAATGGCAATCCAAATTCATTTATTTAACCTTTCAGGGCTTCAGCGCCGCTGACAACTTCGAGTATCTGGTTCGTAATTGCTGCCTGACGGGCTTTGTTATACTGCAAAGTCAGTTCGCGAACCATTTTAGTGGCATTATCCGTTGCCATATGCATTGCGGTCATCCTGGCTCCGTTCTCAGCCACGAATGAATCGAGAATCGATTTGTAAAACTGAATCTTAAGCGATTTTGGAATAAGTTCCGTCACAATTGATTCCTTATCCGGTTCATAGATATAGTCGACCGGAACTCCATTCTTCCCTCCGTTTCCCGGAGCATTCACCTCAACCGGAAGGAATACTTCAGTCGTCACATGCTGAACCGCGGCGTTTTTGAAGTGGTTGTAAATTATTTCAACGCTGTCGAATTCATGATTTATGAAGCCTGTCATTATCTTTTCAGCCATAGCCGAGGCTTTTTCGAAAGTGAGGTCATTCAGAAGCTCATTATTCTCGCCAGCCAGTTTCTGTTTTTGTTTTCTCAGATAATCAAACCCTTTTTTGCCGATTGCAAAGAACTCAACATTGCCTTTGCTGAACTGATCATTATACTTTTCGAATGCAAGTCTTCTTGCCTCCCTGATTATATTGGAATTAAAAGCGCCGCAGAGTCCCCTGTTCGATGTTACCACAACAATCAGGACCTTCCCGGGAATACCGGTCCGGTCGAAGATATTTGTCACTTCCGATTCGGCAAGACTTTGCGAAAGGTTAACAAGTATTTCATGCAGCTTATTTGCATAAGGCCTCAGCCTGACGATCTTATCCTGTGCTTTTCTGAGCTTGGCAGCAGCCACCATCTTCATTGCTGAAGTGATCTGCCTTGTCGACTTCACTGAGGCGATCCTTATTCTTATAGCTTTTAAATTCGCCATCCCGATTAAATTATTCCGCTTACAGGTTGCTTAAAGCTTATATTTGCCTGCAATGTCTGCAGCAACCTTCTCAAGTGTATCTGTAATGGTATTATTCAATGTTCCCCCCTTTAGCAGGTCAAGAATATCCCTGTGTTTCAGGTCGAGGAATTCAATAAATTCAACTTCGAATTCCTTTACCTTATTTACCGGGACATCCTTAAGGAGGCCCATTGTTCCGCAATAGATTATTGCAACCTGTTTTTCAACCGGCACCGGAGCATACTGGCCCTGTTTAAGTATTTCAACGTTTTTCGCGCCCTTGTTCAGGATTGCCAGGGTGGAGGCATCGAGGTCGGAGCCGAATTTGGAGAAAGCTTCAAGTTCGCGGTACTGTGCCTGGTCAACCTTTAGCGTCCCTGCAATTTTTTTCATTGCCTTGATCTGGGCATTTCCTCCAACCCTCGAAACCGAGATACCAACGTTGATAGCGGGCCTGACACCGGAATTGAAAAGGCTTGATTCGAGAAAGATCTGCCCGTCGGTGATCGAGATCACGTTTGTGGGAATATATGCCGAAACGTCTCCTGCCTGGGTTTCAATGATCGGCAAAGCTGTCAGCGATCCGCCGCCCTTCACCATATGCCGGATCGATTCAGGCAGATCGTTCATGTGTTGTGCCACTTCATCCGATTCGATGATCTTTGCGGCACGTTCAAGAAGCCTTGAGTGCAGGTAGAAGACATCTCCCGGGTATGCTTCACGTCCCGGAGGACGTCGAAGGAGAAGCGAAACTTCCCTGTATGAAACAGCCTGTTTCGAAAGATCGTCATAGATTATGAGGGCATCGCGTCCGCTGTCGCGGAAAAACTCACCTATCGCGGCGCCTGCAAAGGGAGCATAGAACTGTGAGGCAGCCGGGTCGGAAGCAGTTGCCAGTACGATGACAGTATATTCAAGCGCCCCGTTCTCTTCAAGGATCTTGGCAATATTGGCAACTGTCGAACCTTTCTGGCCTATAGCCACATATATGCAATAAACAGGTTTGCCTTCTTCAAAATTACTCCTCTGATTAATAATTGTATCGATGGCAATGGCTGTTTTTCCTGTCTGGCGATCACCGATTATCAGTTCGCGCTGGCCTCTTCCAATCGGGATCATGGCATCGATTGCCTTTATTCCGGTCTGCAGCGGCTGTTTAACCGGCTGCCTGAAAATAACCCCTGGAGCCTTTCTTTCAAACGGCAGGTCGAAAAGCTCTCCCTCGATCGGTCCTTTCCCGTCAAGCGGCTGGCCCGTCGGAGTGACAACACGCCCCAGAAGTCCTTCGCCAACCGCAATGGAGGCTATCCGCCCGGTCCTTTTTACTATATCGCCTTCATTTATCTTTTCGGTGGGCCCGAGCAATACTGCACCAACGTTATCTTCCTCAAGGTTCAGGACTATTGCTTCAATGCCATTCTCAAATTCAATCAGCTCATTTGATTCTACATTTGACAGTCCGTAAATTCGTGCAATACCGTCGCCAACCTCAAGGACTGTCCCGACCTCATCCAGTTCAACCCCTGTCTGAATGTCTTCAAGTTGCTGCCTGAGTATTTTTGAAACTTCTGCTGGTTTTATGTTTCCCATATCCTGATGCTTAAAAAAATCTTGTTGTTTTTATTATTAGTCTGTCACGCTGCCACCCGTCCCCAGCTCTTTCCTGATTTTCCTGAGCTTGTTCCTGACGCTCGCGTCGAAATAGTTATCATCTACTTTAAGTATAAATCCACCGATTATGCTTTTATCAACATTTTCCTTCAGGTCAACTTTGGTTTTAAATAAATCTGATACAAGTGTGGAAATCTGGTCTCTGACCCGCGGGCCAACCTTGACGGCTGTGGTCAGGACAGTTTCTGTGATACCGTTATATGTCATCGTCTCGTGTGTAAAAACCCTGGCAATTGCAGGGATTGAGCTTTCACGACCATGCCTGACGGTCAGGTCGATCAGTGACAATGTTAATTTCTGAAGGTCGTCCCCAAATATTTTGTGAAGTATCTTTGTTTTTTTCGATGGAACAATTACCGGGCTTTTGAGCAATTCCTTCACGTCCGGAAGGCTGCAAATGCTCAAAATAAACTTCATGTCCTCATTTACCTTTTCTAAAATGTTCTTATCAAGAGCCGATTGAAAAAGTGCCCTGGCGTATCTTACAGAAATCTTGCTTTGGTTCATCAGTAAAAAAGCCGTTTAATTTTTACTTAAATCAATCTCGTTCAGGTAATTATTTATAAGCTTTTCCTGTTCGCCGCTTTGCTTCAGCTTTTCCGCGATAAGTTTTGAGGCAATTTCGATGGAGAGGGTTGCCACCTGGTCGCGGATTTCAGCCATTGCTTTTGCTTTTTCCCTTTCAATGCCGGCCCTCGCCTTTTCAACAAGTTTTTCTGCTTCTTCCGACGCTTTGCCTTTTGCTTCGGATATAAGCTTATCGCGTACATCCCTTGCTTCCTTCAATATCCCTTCACGCTCCTCCCTGGCTTTCCTCAGAATAGCTTCATTGTCGCTCTGGAGCTTCAGCATCTCCTTTCTCGCCTTTTCGGCTGATGCAAGCGATCCCTTGATCATCTCGTCGCGGGCCTTGACAGCATTGAGGATCGGTTTCCACGCGAACTTCTTCAGGATAAGGAAAAATAACAGGAAGATTATTGAAGTCCAGAATACCAGACCTATTGCAGGGGTTGTCAGACTATTTGCCAATAATACCATATCTGAATAATTTTAAATTGTCAAAAGAAGCTCTGCAACCAACCGTTGCAGAGTCTCAGTTCCTTTACTGTGCAATAAGAGCAACAACGATGGCGAACAATGCAGCTCCTTCAATAAGAGCCGCAGCCACGATCATGTTTGTCTGTATCTTCGAACTGGCTTCAGGCTGACGTGCTATCGCGTCCATTGCCGATCCGCCTATCCTTCCGATACCCAGTCCTGCGCCTATAACTGCAAGACCTGCTCCAACTGCTGCCATTGTACCTGTCATAATAATAACTGGTTTTAATTAAACAATAAAAACTAATCATGTTCCTCCACTATTGCCAGACTAATAAAAAGTGCCGACAATAAGGTGAATACATATGCCTGAAGGAATGCCACCAGAAGCTCGAGGCAATCCATGAAAATCACAAAGACGATTGAAACCGGTGCTACTCCCAACGATTTGAAGATGAAGATAAGGCAGACCAGACTGAGAACAATGATGTGGCCAGCCGTAATATTGGCAAAGAGACGGATCATCAGTGCAAATGGTTTTGAGAACAACCCGATTATCTCGACCGGTATCATTACCGGTAACAGCCAGAACGGTACTCCGGGCGTTGCAAAAACATGTTTCCAGTAGTTCCTGTTCCCGTTAAACTGTGTTATAAAGAATGTGCACAATGCAAGCACTAATGTCACGGCAATATTTCCGGTTACATTGGCGCCGAACGGGGGTGGAAAAGGAATAAGTCCTATCAGGTTGTTGAAAAGAATGAAAAAGAAAACGGTAAGGAGATAGGGCATATATTTTTCATACTTGTGTTCACCCAGGTTGGAGATTGCAATATCATCCCGGACAAACAGGATCACCGGCTCAAGGAAGCTCTGTATCCCTTTCGGATGGCTTATTCCGGTCTTCCTGTATGAACGTGAAAGGGACAGGAAGAGCCATAGGGCCAACAGTACAGAGAACAGCATTCCAACCACCGCCTTGGTAATTGAAAAGTCAAGCGGAAGTTTTTCCTCATTCAATGTTCCATCTTCATTTACATTGACAATCTGTCCTTTGAGGTCACCCTCCTCCACAAGCCTGTAGCCTTTAAATTCATGGCCATGGGCAAGCTTCTTCGAAGAGAAGAAATCTAAGCCTTTTCCCCTGGAGTAAAGAATTACAGGGAGGTAAATCGCAACACTTTCTCCGTTTTTTCTTGTCAGGATATGCCACTCATGCGAATCGGCAATATGGTCGAGAATAAATGTACCCGGATCAAATTCCTCCTCGGCCTGGGGTGTGATATGTTCCTGCCGGGCCTGGACCGGGGTGTAAAATATGAAAAGCAGAAAGATGACAAAAAAGCTAATAAAAAGTCGCGTTTTCAAATCAGGTTTACTTTATAAAGATTTGTTTTTCAGTGTTTTCAGCATACAGAATATTGAAAACAAAGAGAATGCTAAATATAGTACAAAAAATAATACAAGTGAGTCTGCACTGTTTTTTTTAGCAACAAAAAACCATAGGAGCGCCAGTACCATTTCGATCAGCATTTTAAGGCTGATTGCAAACATAATGTGCATTGCCTGGCTGCCGGGCTCCCTTTTCCTGCCCCTGAAGAATATGTAAAGTGTCAGAATATTGATTGCGGAAAAGCAGAGGGTAAGGATGACAATATCACTGAAACCCAGGTTGGAATTTGATACTGCTGTTAACAGATATCCGGCTAAAACTATGAGGGAAGCCAGTATTGACAGGCTGATAACGTTCTTCCTGAAAGTTTCAAAAAAAAAATTCACTTTAGAAAATCTTTGATTGCGGTATAGATCCCTGCAAAAACACCCAGCAGGGAGAATATTACTGTAAAAACCGGATTTTCGAATCCGAGCACTTTATCAAGCTTGATTCCGATCCAGGTCATCACCACTATTATAGTGATCATCTGGAATGCCAGACCTGAGTATCTGGCAAAATCGTGCAACCCTTTACTTCCCGGACTTTTCGGCGACTTTTTCGGGTTCTTTTCCTTTTGCGGCTGGGGGTCCTTCATAATTTTCGCTTTCGCTCATTCGGCAATTACCGGTGAAACTTGCTCCGGGCTCAATAGAAAGCTTGAAAGTTACTATTTCTCCAATAATTTTTGATGAGATCTTTAAACTCAGCAGCTGGCCGACACAAATTTTGCCGTCAACCATACCGGAAACCTCCGAATTTTTGCAGAAGACTTCACCTTTTACCTTGCCGGTAGGGCCGATGACCACTTTCCCTTTGGTGTTAAGGTTCCCCGTAAGTGTTCCATCGATACGAATATCACCGGTTGACTTTACATCACCAATAATTTCTGTTCCGCTGCTTATGAGATTGATGGCTGTGTTGTCTGTCTCGTTTAACTTTCCCATTTTATCCTGAGTTTTAAATACAAACATAATAACTCACAAATTTATCTGAGTTTAAATACAAACATAATAACTCATAATTATAAAAACTATTGCAGAGAAAAATAAAATGTTGAGAGTCTTTTACAGAAGATTATTTCGGATCAAATGCCCATTTGAGATACACTGAACCCCATGTAAAACCGCCGCCGAAAGCAGCGAGAATGACCTTATCCCCTTTTTTCAGTTTGCTTTCGTACTCCCACAGGCAAAGTGGAATTGTAGCTGTGGTTGTATTGCCAAAGTGTTCGATGTTGATCATTACCTTTTCGGGCGGAAGTCCCATACGTCTTCCTGTGGCATCGATGATCCTGAGGTTTGCCTGATGGGGGACGAGCCACGCAATATCCTCAGCCTTAAGGTTATTACGTTCCATGATCTCAGCGGCAACATCTGCCATATTTACAACAGCAAACTTAAAAACGCTCTGTCCTTCCTGGTAAATGAAATGCTCGCGTGCATCGACAGTCTCGTGCGAGGCAGGTCTGACTGAACCGCCTGCCTTCATATGAAGATATTTACGGCCTGACCCGTCAACATGAAAAATATAGTCTATTATACCCTCATCCCCGGCTGTGGGTTCAAGGAGAACTGCTCCGGCGGCATCGCCAAAAAGCGGACAGGTTGTCCGGTCGGTATAATCCGTTATTGATGACATTTTATCAGCACCCACAACGATCACCTTTTTAAACCTGCCGGTCTCAATAAATGCAGCCCCCGTCTGTAATGCAAAAAGAAATCCGGAGCAGGCGGCATTGAGATCAAAACTAAAGGCATTCTTTATTCCCGCCTTGTCGGAGATTATATTGGCAGTGGCCGGAAACGCCATATCGGGGGTGACGGTTGAGCAGATCAGAAGGTCAATTTCATCAGGTGAAGTTTTTGTCTTTTCGAGCAATCCGATGACTGCTTTTTCTCCAAGATCAGAACTTCCAAGACCCTCTCCCTTCAAAATCCGCCTCTCCTTTATTCCGACCCTTTGCATTATCCATTCATCGGAAGTATCCACCATTTCAGAAAGCTCCTGGTTTGTGAGCCTGTATTCAGGGACCCAGGCATGGATACCCGTGATTGCAGCCCGTACTTTTCCCATAATTAAATTGCTTCGATAATCTTTTGTGCCAGGTTGGCCCGTACCACATCCCTGGTCTGAAGTATCATATTCATTATAGCTGTTCTCTTTGAAATTCCGTGCCCGATAACAACATTGGCATTTATACCCACTATCGGCGTCCCTCCTATGCTTTCATAATTAAGCCGGTCAAAAAACGGATCGGACAGGTTCCTTTTCTTGAAAAGGAAATAAATTGCCTCAGCCTCCTTAAGAACAATGTTCCCGACAAAACCGTCACAGACCACAACATCGGGCACGTTCTCGTTGAACATGTCGTGTCCTTCGATGTTTCCTATGAAATTGAGGCCGGGGTGTTCCTTCATCAGCTCATATGCTGCCTTGACAGAAGGTGTCCCTTTTGTTTCCTCCTTACCGATATTCAGCAGACCTATAGTCGGGTTGTCAATTTTCAGGACAAATTTTGCATAGAGAGAGCCAAGAATTCCGTACTGTAATAATACATCAGGCTTGCAATCAGGATTTAAGCCGACATCAAGTATGACAGAATCACGTCCGTCGACACATGGCAGAAGCGTTGCCAGTGCAGGCCTGAAAACTCCGGGGATTACATTGACTGTATAGCTTGCGCCGACAAGCATGGCTCCCGTATTTCCCGCACTGCAAAATCCGTCGAGCAGCCCATTCTTAAGCATTGTATAACCCACCGCTATACTCGAGTCCTTCTTTTGCGAAAAAGCTTTTGCAGGATGATCGGCCATTTCAATAACTTCCGAAGTATGGACGATCCTGAACATGGAGGAAGCAGCTTTCATATCCTCAAGCTTCCGGAGGATAGTCGGTTCATCACCGATCAGAACAAGGGTCTCGTCCTGAGATATGTGTCCAAGGGAATCAACTGAACCTTCAATTACAGCATCAGGGGCATAATCGCCACCCATTACATCGATCCCAATATTCATCATAGTCAAATTAATCTACAGCGGTCAGGCAGTCGCCTTCTTCTCAATAGCAAGCTTGCCCCTGTAATATCCGCACTCAGGGCAAACCCTGTGGTACCGGACTGAAGAACCGCAGTTAGAGCAGGTACCGACCGTCGGAGCTGTTGCCTTATAGTGTGTCCTGCGTTTATCTCTTCTGGTACTGGAATGTTTGTGTTTCGGATGTGCCATTTTGTTCTTTTTTAATTATTGTTCATCAGCTTCTTTAATTCATCCCACCTGGGATCACTTTTTACCTCCTCTTCGACAAGATGCTCCTTAAGTTTCTGTAACATAAAAGGATCACATGTGCTTTTCCCGTTTTCATCATCGGGGTGTATTCTCTGAATCGGCATTGCAAGGTAAATAAATTCGTAGAAATATTGCCTAAGATCCAATTCATGTTCATCAACCGGCAAAGTAAGAATATCCGGATCACTTTCATCCCTGACGGGGCCAAATTTGATAACAAGCCGGTTCTCGCATGCCATGGGAAGATCAAACATCTCAAGGCATCTGTCGCAGCAGATCCTTACACTTCCCGATATTTTAATATCGAGGTTAATGTGCGAGGATCCCTTTTCAATCTCCGTAATGGCAACAAGCATTCCCTCCTTAATCTCCGACTCTTCAAACATTTCAAAAAACTTTTTGCCAATCTCAAAATCAAAAATGTGGTGTCCCTCCTTCAATCCACTTATCGGTACGGTAAACAATCCGGACATCTCTTTGAATTTTGGTCTGCAAAAATATAAATCCTTGGCCAATTAAAAAAATTATCAACAAAAAAGTAACACTTATCCGAAAAAAGAGCATTTACCGGTTTATTTCGGCGCTTTGCCGATTTATTGTACTTATCTCTGTTTTAATACTTTATTTTTGATTCAGAATAATAATCAGGGTCATGAAAAACAAGGATTCTTTTTCACCAGGCAACAGGGAACATCATCCCCGCATAAGTTTCGGATTATTCCTGATCGTTCTGGGTCTTGCTCTCCTGGTAGCAACAAATGATATGCTTAACCTCGGCAGCATAAAGGATTATTTTACCTGGGAGACAGCGCTGGTCTTCATCGGTGTGTTGCTGATACTGAACCTTCAGTTTACCGGAGGCCTTGTGCTTGCAGCACTGGGAGTATGGTTTATGCTTGATAATATGGATTATGAGCTGTCAGAAACGCTCAGAGCTGTTTACTGGCCATCGGTAGTTATAATAGTTGGTCTGGGTTTCATATTTTCATCTTTCCTGAATAAAAAACGCAAATAAAAAGCAAATACAAGTGAACTTGGTAGTAAAACAATAAATTTACAGTTATGGAAACAAATGGAGATTTCAGGGATGAGAACCGCAAACCGGTGGAGGAAGGTCGCCGCCAGTCTGCAAGCAACCGGGTAATTATCGGAGTGGTTCTTGTCATCGCAGGTTTATTCCTGGTAATAAGGAATACAGGCTTTTTCCCGGATTTTATCGACAATGTCATTTTCAGCTGGCCCATGCTGCTTGTTGCCATCGGACTGGTGATGACCCTTGGGGCGACTGAAAAGACAGCTGGTGTAATCGTAATGGCCGTCGGAGGTTTTTTCATGATACCGCTGATCTTCAGAGAGACTTTTCACATGTATAACATGTTCTGGCCATCAATTTTCATAATTATCGGTATCATTTTTATTGTTTCAAAGCGGCGGGGCTGGGGTTCAGTATCCACCAAAGGGATAATAGGAGATGATTATGTCGATTATGTGAATGTATTCAGCGGAGGCGAACGCCAGATAGTTTCGCAGAATTTTAAAGGCGGTAAGCTTACGGCAGTTTTCGGAGGTCTGGAGCTCGACCTGACCAAGTCAAGACTGGCACCCGGCGTTTCGGAACTTGAAATTGCCTGCGTTTTCGGCGGCGCTACAATCATTGTTCCCGATGACTGGAATGTTACTATTGAAGTAACTCCCGTTCTCGGCGGATTCAGCGATTCACGCAAGCTTATCCCCGGAAGGACCGTCGACCCGACAAAACAACTTCTGATAAAAGGTGCCGTCGTTTTTGGCGGAGGGGAAGTTAAAAGCTATTAAATTTAATCCTGATGAAGCATCCCGTACTCTCAAACAAAGTAATACTTGTGGTATGGTGGCTGGTCTGGCTCTTTATTACGCTGGGCCAGCTCCTTTTGTATTATTTTGCATACGGACGCTTCACCACTGCCTCCATTCCCGACGGAATCGTTTCACTGGTAATTTATTCCGGGATAGGCCTCTCTCTGTGGTATCCTTTCAAATTCTTCAATACCGAACCCAGAAGGGCAACGGCCATCGTCGGAAATATTATTACCAGCGGAGTGATCTCGAACTTCCTCTGGATAATAATCACAAAATACCTTGTTCTTGCTATTTTACCCGAACAGAACGACTATCTGGCCTATTGGGATGCTTCGTTTCCATACAGGGTCGGAACAGGGGTGTTCATGTACGGCTTAATCGTACTTGCATATTACCTGTTTACAAGCCTTTCGAACCTCTCTGAAAAAAATGCAAGGGAGGCTCAGCTCGAGACCCTGGTCAAAGAGACTGAGCTTAAAATGCTAAGGTCACAGATCAATCCCCACTTTCTTTTCAACAGCCTTAACTCAGTTAGTTCGCTGACAATTACCGATCCTGAAAAAGCAAGGGAAATGGTAATAAAGCTGTCGGAGTTCATGAGATACGCACTTTCAAAGAAGGATGAGCAACCTGTTTCGCTGAGAAGCGAACTTGAAAACCTCAGGCTCTACCTTGAAATTGAAAAAGTGCGTTTCGGTGACAGGCTATCCACTGAAGAAACCATTGAGGATAAATGCCTTGACATCAAAATGCCGGTAATGCTTCTGCAACCGCTTTACGAGAATGCGATCAAACACGGGGTTTACGAAAGTACCGAAATTGTGAGCATACGAACCAGGGTATCGTGCGGGAATGGATACCTCGAAATAGTGATCAGCAACAATTACGATCTGACTCCCTCATCGGTTAAGGGAACCGGTACCGGATTATTGAATGTCTCCAGACGCCTCGACCTGTTTTACGGGAATAAAGCTTCAATGAAAACATTCAAGGAGAATGGGATCTTTTCGGTGTCACTTTTTATTCCTTCCGAGGTTTAATACCGGGGAAAATAGATAAATTTGCACCGGTATTAAGCCTCTCAGAGACTTGCAGACGTTGCTGACACCCTCAACCGAAATGTCATGGAAAAGATCAGAATCATTATCATTGAAGATGAAGCCCCGGCAAGGGATTTAATCAAACACTATTTAAAGGATCTTGATTCCATAGAAATTGTAGCCGAATGCGGCGATGGCTTTTCAGCCCTGAAATCAATTTCAGCATTGAAGCCCGACCTGGTGTTTCTCGATATCCAGATGCCCAGGCTTACGGGAATCGAATTGCTCGAGGTCCTGACCGAGAAACCCGAGGTCATCTTTACGACAGCATACGATCAGTTTGCATTAAAAGCATTTGAACTTAATGCCGTTGACTACCTGCTGAAGCCCTTTGCAAAAAGAAGATTCCTGAATGCCGTTGAAAAGGCAATTGAAAAGATACGTTCCGGTGCAGGCAATAAGGTACCCGCAAATGAGCTCCTGGCAAAGAAACCCGAGCCTTCCTCTCCTGTCAACAGGATCGTTGTCAGGAAAGGGAATGCGATAAACCTTATCCCCGTAGAGCAGATAAGATATGTGGAAGCCCAGGATGATTACATTATGATATACCATGCTGCCGGCAAGGCGATGAAGCAGCAGACCATGAAATTCTATGAGGATAACCTGCCCAAATCCGATTTTGTCAGGATCCATCGGTCATATATCGTAAGGGTTGAAGAGATAAACAAGATCGAACCCTACGGCAAGGACAACCATGTTGCCGTTCTTAAATCGGGCGATAAGCTGCCGATAAGCCGGTCGGGATACAAACAGCTGAAGGAGGAACTCAACTTTTAATTCCGGACAATACAGATTGCGGATTGCGGATTAATAAATCCGAATTCGAAAATCCGAAATCCGAAATCTTTTCATCGCTTCAGCCTGTTACATTTCGGATACCTCCTGTATGGCCTGTATCTAATAAAGCGAAACCGCGGCACCGGATCGTATCCGTGAGTTCCGCCCGGACGGCACCGGAGTATTCTGTCGATTGTCATAAACGAACCTCTGACCGGTCCATACAGCTTCAGTGCATCCAGGGCATACTGCGAACAGGAGGGAACATGACGGCATGAGGGCCTCAAAAACGGGGAAATTGCATATTTATAAAAATAGACCGGAACGGAAAGAAGATATGAAAATATTTTTCCTGCCTTGCTCACCATGAGACAAAGATAACATTTGGCCGGAATCGTTGTTTTAATAACAGTGAAATGATTAATTTTGTAAAACCTGACAAAATGACCTGTCCTGCTCAATAAGGGCGAAATGGCAATAATTTTGCAGTACTTTTATAACCACATTAAAAAATATAATTATGAATTTTGAAAATGTAAATTTAAATATCTGGGTAATCTTCATCGCATTTATGATCCTCAGCTGGATCGTAAGTATGGTTCTGAAAACAAAGTTCAGGAAGTTTTCAAAGATACCTGTCGACAACGGAATGTCGGGACGTGAAATAGCCGAAAAGATGCTGCGCGACAATGGAATTTACGATGTCAGGGTTCAGAGTGTACCCGGTCAGCTTACCGATCATTATAACCCGGAGAATAAAACAATCAACCTCAGCCAGGAAGTTTACAATGCCAGGAGTGTTGCCTCAGCTGCAGTCGCTGCTCATGAAACAGGCCATGCAGTTCAGCATGCTACTGCCTATGCATGGCTGGGTTTAAGATCGAAGCTGGTTCCCCCGGTAAGCTTTGCATCAAGATATATACAGTGGGTCCTTCTCCTGGGGATTATTCTGGTTAACACCTTCCCTGCCATTTTACTTGCAGGCATCGTTCTTTTCGGACTTACAACCCTCTTTAGCTTTATAACGCTTCCTGTAGAAATAAACGCCAGCCAGAGGGCCCTGGCCTGGCTGTCAAATACGGGTATCACATCATCAATGACTCATGATAAGGCTCAGAGCGCACTTAAATGGGCTGCATTTACCTATGTCGTGGCTGCACTGGGTTCGCTCGCAACTCTGCTGTATTACATAATGATATTTACAGGAGGAAGCAGGGACTGACCGGGCAGATAATGTCACCTGCCTTCCACCTCCAGCCAGGTTGTCCTCTTATGCAGGATCCATATAACAAGCCAGATCACCCCGGCAGGAACTGATATATAGACCCATGTCATGGTCAGGTATATCCTGCCTGAAAGGAAGTAGTTCCTGCAAAGGTCAAGCAGGGTAAAGATCAGGAAGATATTTACAAAACTGTGATATTCCCTTTTAAGAACATTTTTCAGGGAAAAAGGAAGGCCGGGTTTAACAAATTTCCTGAACCGTGGTATCACTGCGTTTACATTATCCGCCCATTTATCATAGGCATCAGCGAATTTTCTGCGAAGAAACTGTTCCTCTGCAAATATTATCCGTTCATAGTAAAGGATGTAGATCAGGACAAAAAAGACCAGGAAAACAAATGATCTTACAAACAGCACCGGTCCCAGCCACATAAGAAAGTTTCCCACATAGAGGGGATGCCTGACTACGGAATAGATCCCGGTCATATTCAGCTCATCCGCTATCTGTCCGGCCCCGGTGTTGCGGCCTGAAGTATTTTTCGGTGCAAAGCCGACGGTATATATCCTGATAGCCTCACCGGTCAGGCTGATTCCGAGGAACAGAAGCTCCTCCGTAAGGTCGAACAGGATAGCCTGCCTGTTTGTGAGATACATGACGATTATTCCGGCAACGATAAGTATGGCGGGGAGCCAGCTTCTTCTTTTGAATAACCAGTTCCCGCTTTTCTCTAATTCATGAACCAGTGCCATCCAATTGATTTTTTCGGTTTTATGCAGTAAAAGTATTAAAATTCCTTTCCCATGATGCGCTGTGAAGGAACAATGAAACAAATCCCAAGATCATTTCTAATGGTAAATCAAATATTTAGTCTTGCCAAACCGTTATTATACAAGTTTTTTTATCTTTAACCGATCGTTTAAAACCTTTCTGCAATGTCAAGTCTCAGACTTTTACTTGGATTAATCCCATCCACATCCAAAATTGAACAGGCTGAAAAAGCGCTTATTGCCGAATATGAAAAACTTGGCTCCTTTTCAAAATCGGATCTGCTGGTAAAATATACTAAGCTTAACGATCTGGTCAATTCTTCCTCTTTTGTCCAGAAAAAAAAGGAGATCGAATCGCTTCAGTATAAAAACTCCGAAGAGTTCACAAAGGAAAAGGAGTTTCTTTCACTTCAGAAAGCCAGGGATATAGTTCTCTATTTCAAAACCATATCGGGGGGGATGCTGAAAAGGTTCAGGGAACTTGACGGTTCTCAGAAAATCAGGGATTTTGAATCGCTTGAAAGTTTCATCGGATCGAATGGGTTCAGGCAAAAACAGAAGATGAAACCTATTACGTTCAAGGATTCTGATGAATACAGGAAGTTCCTTGACTACAAATCATTAAAGAAAGACCCGGAGGTAAAGTCTTATTACAAAGCCGCTGCAAAAGGGCCGGCAACGAAGTCAAAAACCGTTGAAAAGTTTGAGGAACTCGGTTCTTATATCAGGAGTTCGGAATTCCTGGCCAAAAAGAACATGAAGCCCATAACATTCAAGGACACCGAAGAATACAAGAAGCTGCTTGAATATAAACGTATCAAGAACAGCCTTGAGATCAGGGAATACTATAAGTTCAAATCATCGAAGGAGTATGCAAATTTCCTGAACACCGATGGTTCGGCACGGCTTGCAAGGTATAATGAGCTCAGGGAATTCGTAGCCACTCCCGAATTCAGGGAAAGGAAGAACTACCTCCTTGATAAGAAGAAATTTGAGAAAACAGAAATGTTCCGTGATCTCCAGGAATATAAAAAGCTCAAAAAGAATGAGGATATCCTCTGGTATTTCAGGATTAAAGACTCCAATAAGTTTGATGTTCTTAAAAATAAAGAACTTACGTTTAATGATGATTTTGACGGCGAAAAACTCGATACAAGGAAATGGCTGACAAACTTTTTCTGGGGCGATAAGCTATTAAAAGACAGGTATTCAGTCGGAACCGATCTCCATGCCTACACCGAAAAGGATAATTTTGAAATCCGTAACAGCCTCCTTAAGATCCATACAAAGCCCCAGAGAGTGACTGGCAAGATATGGAGCGCTGCCTCCGGGTTTAAAATGCAGGAGTTCAACTATACGACAGGTCTCATAAACTCAGGAAACAGCTTCAGGCAGAGATATGGAATATTTTCAGCCAAGATAAAGCTGGGGAATCCTGCCGCACGCAATAATTTCTGGATGCTTGCCGAAAAGATAACTCCTCATATCGATATCTGCCGTACATCGGGGGGCAAGGTATGGGCCGATTATGTAACAAATGGCAGTCATGTGGCTAAAACATCCGTAGGATCGCGCTATGCAAATGATTTCTATATTTTCACGCTTGAGTGGACGAAGGATATGCTCCTATGGCGGCTCAACGGGGAAGAGATCTTCAGGCAGACCTCAAATGTACCACAGGAACCCATGTATGTCCTTCTATCGGGCGGCCTCGATAAGCCGATCAGCGGTATGACCACTATGGAAATCGACTGGGTGAGGGTGTACCAGTTTAAATAAAGACCTGACAGTACGGGAGTATAAATCTTTTTTTAACCACAGTGTTTCACAGAGTTAACCGGAGTTTCACGGAGAAATTCAGAACAAAAGACAGTGTAACTCTGTTTTAATCCCATTGACTTCCTGGTTATCAAATATTAATTTTTTAAAATATTACTGTGATGTTAAACCCAGAATACGGGTTTTTCGTTACTTCTCTGTAACTTTTCTATTCAGACTTCGTCTTTACACTGTATTTAAGCTTTATGACAGTAAAGGAATATAACAGGTCCGTTGATGAGTATTCTGATTCTGTTTACCGCTTCATCCGGGCAAACCTGAAGGATGAAGACAGGTCAAACGATATCGTTCAGGACAGCTTTGAGAAGCTTTGGAGGAATGTTACGGATATTGAATATGCAGTCGTCAAATCGTGGCTCTTTACAACAGCCTATCACACCATGATCGACATCATCCGTAAAGAAAACAGGATCACTTCCCTTGAAGAATCGGCAGGTGATGACCTTCTGACGGATTCGCAGTACAGCGACCTTAACGAGATACTTCACCTGGCCCTCGGCAGGCTTCCTGAAAATCAGCGTTTGCTTGTTCTTTTGCGCGATTATGAAGGGTACAGTTACAAAGAGATAGGTGAAATTACAGGCATGAATGAAGCACAGGTAAAAATAAATATCTACAGGGGCAGGATGGCTCTAAAGAATTTCATCGGGAGAATTGAAATGGTAATATAATTATGAAACCCGAGAGGACAAATTACGAAATATTGTTTATCGACTGGATGGACGGGAAGCTGACCAGCCGGGAGATTGACGAGCTTAGGCTCTTCCTTGATGAAAATCCCGATCTCAGGGAGGAGGCCGCGACGTTCTCTGCCGTAAGCCTTAAACCTGAGAAGAAGACATTTGCAGGAAAAGAAAACGTTAAAAAATCGATAACCAGCTATTCGGCGTCCCAATTCGAGCATTTATGCATTGCCAGCCTCGAAAATGACCTCCGGGAAGCACAGGTCAGCGAACTCAGGGAAATTATCGGAAGCGACGAAGAAAAGAAGAGGACGTTTGAGCTCATATCAAGGTTGAAACTTACACCATCAACCGCCCCATTTAACAGGAAAAGCAGTGTTAAAAGATTAACAATGGCCGGGAAGGTCATCCGACTGGCAATAACAGGGCTGAGCGTGGCTGCTGCAGCCACATTGCTTGTAATGGTGGTTAAACCCCGTACCGGTGAAAATTATAATGTCATTGGCGAATCAGCAGGTATTACGGCCGCGGACACCCTCTTGATCAAAACACCTGCTCCGCTTATCCCGCCGGTTACCCTGGCGGCTGTACAGCCGGCAGCCGTGATAACCGATATAAGTCAGATTTCTCCGGCACCTGCGGCCGTAGCCCTGGAACAGGCGATTTCTGCCTTCAGGCCATTTGAAAATGCTCTTGATTCATCAGCCGTTTTCGTAAGGGCAACTGCCATAAACGCTATCCCGGTACCGGTTCCCGCTGATCTGACGCTGGGCAGTTCACCGTCGGGGACACTCCTTATGGGATTTAATCCTGCGAACATTTCTCCATTCCCATTTTTTGATGACGGAAGAAGTAACGTTGAAAGATTCCTTGCAAGGTTTTTTCATGAACGGATAAT